>Ga0197142_1000092_pt1 | contig 73149 bp, 64 predicted proteins | sample GBS60_MetaG_FD_148614 | JGI IMG/M metagenome (GOLD analysis project Ga0197142, IMG submission 148614) | Sediment microbial communities from Great Boiling Springs, Gerlach, Nevada, United States - GBS 60_MetaG | ecosystem: Environmental > Aquatic > Thermal springs > Hot (42-90C) > Sediment... | reverse complement strand
AAAATCAGTAATGGGGGAGGCTACTCGGAAAAAATAATGACCCTTGAAATTCCAGTCCAACTTGAAAAAGGAAAAATTGCAGCAGCATTTTTCTACAATGACCAGACTGGTGAACTCGAACCCATACCAGTAATAAAGTATTCAGACGGTAAAGTTGTCATTGCAACTCGGCACTTTATGAGTAATGCACTAAATAGTTCTAAACTATATAAAAACCAATTCCCTGAAATTCTTGTTGATGAGCTATACACCCATATTGTTCTTTCCTCTGTTGGAGAAGAAGAATTACTTAATGCTGGACTAATGAGTTCTGGCTTTGAACCTGGCAAAGACGATTGGGAATTTACGAATTATGGTTCAATTTTAAGTCCTGGTGGCAATTGTATGGGTCACTCCTTGACAGCGATGTGGTATTACAAAACTCAAAAGCCCAAAAGCAATAAACAATTGTATCATCTTTTCGATAAATTTGATAAAAATAAAGATAAAGATGACTTTTGGCAAGATAATCCCAAAGGTCTGAAGTTTGTCTCGGTAATTCAATTGGAAGGTGATAAACACTGGGTTCAATTGTGGAATGATTTCTACAATATTGTCAGAGAACAGTACACCGACTCACCTGATTTCTTAGAAGCATACACCCGAGAGGGTATTAAAGCTGCTGCTGCTCAAATGTATGCTATCAGAGAACCAATGTTTACAATTGTTTCAACTGATGTCAAAGGCTCAAGAGCACACGCTGTTGTTGGGTATGCTGTGGATTACCAGAATGGAAAAATATATGTTGCCGACCCCAACCATCCCGGTTCAAAAGACAGAGCAATAATTTTTAGTAATGGAAAGTTTCAACCTTACCTTTCTGGTTCAAATGCGAACGACCAGAACAGTATTGCTTATCATTATTTTGCTTTTTTTGGTATGTCTGCTCTATTCAACTGGGAAAGCATTTCCTATCGCTGGGCTGAGGTAAGCAGCGGAAATATTGGAAAAGGTTTATTCCCCCGTGTAATCTATTCGAGAATCATCGATACCCTTGGACTCGAAGAAGAGTTAACCGATGACTTAGTCTTAAACTTTCTTTTTGACCCCAAAGACCCCTACATAAGAATTAGGTGTGAAATTGAATCCTCTGGTCTAAAGATAAATAAACCATACATTTCTTTATTCAACGATAAAGGCGTTGAAATCGCTCGTTCTAGTAATGATGATTTAGTAATAAATTACCCCCTCGATGAGTCCCAAAGGAACTCCCAATTTGGAGTTTGGGTTTGGAATTTAGGTAACGATGGTTTTCCGCAATGGATCGACTTTAAGTGGGTTAAAATAACAGACTTGAGAATTGAGCCTTTCAAATTGTATGGAGAGAAGAACAAAGAGTATACTTGGAAGGCTGTCATCGAGAACCCTCCAGCCAATGCACGTTATGTTTGGAATTTTGGCGATAGTACACCATTGGTCACTGTCAAAAATAACCCAAATGCAAAACACACCTATACAAAAGATGGAAACTTCCCAATAATCCTACAGCTTTATGACGATAGCAACAATCAACTTTTTGCCGTTGGTTCTGCTTATGCAGTAATTGGTGCAGGTATAATCGACACTTCCTATAAAATTGTTTTAAGTGAAGGATATTACGACAAAGACCCGACATTCGAGGTTAAAATCAAAGGGACTGTTTCTGCAAATGAACTAATATTCGGGGGAATCAGAAACCAACCTGGATTGAATATTCCCGTGACTTGGTATTACATCAAACTTCCTACTGATTTGTCAATTGAGTTAAATATCTCGATTAACTACATTAGTGGCAAAGTAAGTAAATCTTATGATCCACGCCTTTACGCCGGGCTTTACCTTGAAGAAGCAGGGTATGAAGTCACTAAAAGATACAAAATCTCATCTTTTGATTTTGATTTCTTAGCCGAAAACGTTAAAATTGACACTCTTGGTGATTTTGTCAGAATAAAAGCTTTTCTACCAAAAACTTCTTCTTTTACAGGTATCTCTGTTCCTATTCATTTTATAGTAAAAGAAAAAATAACAAAATACTACCTTAATGATGATGGTTCAGAAAGAAAAGAAGAAGAATATTCAGATGTAGAAGTCCCATTAATCATTTTGGGTTTTAGTTTCAAAAATTAGCAATAGGCTTATGCAAATTTTATATATGAATTTTTAAGATTAAACCCTTTCGAAAAAAGAAATTAGCGTTTCGTAAAAACTTTTTAAGTATTCTCTTATTCCCTTGGAGTTAAAAATGTGCAACTAATACCTCGTCCTTAGTATTCGTTTCAATATGAATTGATTGACTAATCACTACTAAAAGTAGAACTCTTTTTCATTTTAATTTATTAGAAACCCTTTGTTTTTTTATTATTTAACTATTTTTGGTTTTTTTAAAAATTTAATTATGAATATTTTACACACTAAAATTGAAGATGTTTTGATACTTGAAACCAACTTATTCAGGGACAATCGGGGTTTCTTTACTGAACTACTTAATCAAAAAGAATTGGATGCAAATGCCATCGATTTTAAAATTTTACAGGTGAACCATTCGCTTAGTACCGAGGTTGGAACATTACGAGGACTGCATTTCCAAATCAAACCATTCCAACAAAAGAAAATTGTTTGTTGTCCAAAGGGAATTATATTTGATGTTGCAGTCGATTTGCGACCACAAAGCCCCACATTCCTTCAATATCTTTCATTCATCTTGGTTGGTCACGAAAACAACATAAATTCATTAGATGGGTTTAGAAATATTAAAGCCGATTATGTAATCCACTTTCCCAACAAAGTTCTTATTCCCGAAGGCTTTGGCCACGGATTTCTTACCTTAAGCCCAAACTCAGAAATTCTGTACTTACTAAATAATTTTTACTCGAAAGAACACGAACGAACAATTAGATACGACGACCCTAAAATCAACATCCAATGGCCCAACATAGGAAGAAATTTGATTTTGTCCGAAAAAGACAAAAATGCACCTTTTTTAGTTAATTTTGATTTTTCTGAATTAATATAAAATGAAACAAATCCTTGTCACAGGTGGCTGTGGTTTTATTGGGACAAATTTCATCAAGTTCTTATTTCAAAAAGTTTCGGGGGACTTTGTTGTTGTAAATGTTGACAAATTAACATACGCTGCCAACCCAGAAAATTTAATAGACATTGAACAGAACTACCCAAATCGTTACTTTTTTGAAAAAGCCGATATTGCTGATATTGAAAGAATTGAAAAAATTATTGAAAAGTACGATATCGATACTATAGTTAATTTCGCTGCTGAGTCCCATGTCGACCGCTCTATCGTTGGACCTCAGGATTTTATTCAAACAAACATAATTGGTACATATTGCCTGCTGGAACTAATAAGGAAATTTCAAAACAGAGGAAAAGAAATTCGCTTCCATCAAGTAAGCACCGACGAAGTGTATGGTTCACTCGAAGGGAGCGATTTTTTCGGCGAACAAGCCCCATATAATCCCAGCAGCCCATATTCTGCTTCGAAAGCTTCTGCCGACTTATTGGTTAAATCTTATTACACTACTTTCAAAATTCCAGTAACCATATCTCTGTGTTCGAATAATTACGGACCATACCAGTTTCCCGAGAAACTCATCCCCCTTATGATTTTGAATATGCTCGAAGGGAAAGAATTACCAATTTATGGTGATGGTTTGCATATTCGAGATTGGTTGTTTGTAGAAGACCATTGCTCAGCAATCTGGTTGATTTTGCTTAAGGGAAACATTGGGGAATCATACAATATTGGTGCCAATAACCAATGGGAAAATTTAAAACTTATTCAATTTCTTGCAACAATTCTTGCAGAAAAAACGGGGAAAAAAATAGAAGATTACACGAGATTAATTCGATTCGTTAAAGATAGGCCTGGTCACGATAGGCGATATGCCATCGATAGTAACAAGATAAGAACTAACCTGGGTTGGAAAGAGTCGGTCGATTTCCGTACTGGTTTAGAGTTTACTGTCGATTGGTATCTTAGCAATCTCGATTGGGTCGATAAAGTCCGCTCGGGTGATTATTTGAAATGGGTCGAAATAAATTACAGGAAAAGATAATGAAAATACTATTGATAGGTAGTTTAGGTCAGCTGGGCAATGAGTTTAAATATTTTTTTCAAAAGAATAATATCGAATTTGTCGAAACCGACTTGCCTACTCTTGATGTTTTTAACCTTGATGATGTTTTAGAAATTTTTTCGAACACCAAACCCGAAATAGTAATTAATTGCTCGGCATACAATTTCGTTGACCAAGCTGAACAAGACCGCTGGAGTTCCTTAAAAGTGAACACCATTGGAGTTAAAAACCTTGCTTATGCTTGCGAAAAATACAAATCATTTTTAGTCCATTTCAGCACCGATTACGTCTTTGATGGGGAAAAACCAACCCAATACACCGAAGAGGATGAACCAAACCCGATTAATTTCTATGGTTTGACCAAATTTCTCGGTGAGCAAGCAATTTTCGATATTTTGGATTCCTACTTAATCTTCCGCGTAAGTTGGCTTTATGGTTATGGTACACAAAATTTTATTGTCAAGTTCTTGCACTGGATTGAAGATACAGATATTATCCGCATAGCAATAGATGAGGTATCGGTTCCAACCTCAACATTAACAGTTGTGGAGAATGTAATGAAATCTATCGACGAAGGGTTGTGTGGGTTATATCATTTAACAAATTCAGGATTTGCTTCTCGCTACGAATGGGCACTTGAGATAAAAAAGAATCTCGGACTTCGAATCAACATTGTTCCGGTAAATTCCGAAGTATTCAATTTACCTGCTCGACGTCCAAAATTTTCTGCAATGAGTAATCAAAAAATCTCCTCGGATTTGAACATTGAAATTCCCTCCTGGCGCGATGAACTGGAAAGATTTCTAAATTCTTGCAAATAGTTCTATTCTCTATCTTTGCTTTTCTTCAATAGGCTTCCACCACAATAATTATTATCACTTTTCAAACTTTATGCTTCATTTAATGTAGTCTTGCTCAACATTTGTCAAAATCTTATGAAGCCCACCCATCGTTTAAAGCTAAAAGATAAACAAAAAAGGGGTTAGTTTTTTAAACCTTGTTTTTGTTTAATTTTGAATTTTTTCTTTTGCATTGATGAATAAAATCGAAGTTGTTACTTTTGAGCCAAAATACAGGCAAATTTGGGATGAGTTTGTCGAAAATTCTAATAACGGGACCCTTTTCCATTTACAATCATTTTTAGAATACCATCCTGTTGGCAAATTCAATTTCCATCATTTGATGTTCTTCGAGAACCAGAAACTTCTTGCTGTTCTGCCCGGAGGAATTGTTGACAATAACATTTTTTGGTCGCCAGTAGGAGCAAGTTATGGCTCATTGGTAACCGAAGCCTTACCTTTCGAAAAGGCTTTGCAACTTGTTGACACAATGATGGAATACTTCGACACAGCTGGGTTCAAGGAGATTTTTTTGATTCCTCCACCAATAATCTACAACAAAGTAATCACCCAAAATATTGAATATGCGATGCTTTACAGAAAGTTCGATTTCGAACTTCATTATATCAGCCATGCTATAAATCTTCGCTTTAACGGGGATTTTATCTCGTCGTTCGATAAAACTGCAAGGAAAACAATTCGCAAAATACTTCGCGAAGGCAAAATTAGAATTTCGCCCAGCGACGATTATCAAACTTTCAACGAAATACTTGTCCGAAACAAAGCGAAACACAACGCTAAACCTACTCATTCATTGGAAGATATGTTAAAGCTTTCGAAACTTCTACCGCACAAAGTTCGCCTGAATATGGTATATTACGAAGATAAAGCTATCGCCGGCTCCTGGCTGTTTTTGTGCAATTCCAAAGTAGTACTTTGCTTCTACAATATGCTTCTATATGAATACGAGCACCTTAAACCCGTATATTTAATTATGTACGAAACCGTTCGTTGGGCAATCGAAAATGGCTTTGAATGGGTTGATATAGGAGTTTCGCAGGATACCAAAGCTTCCGACCCAATGACCCCAGCAATAAGTTTGATAAATTTCAAAGAAAGATTCAACTCTTACGGCATCCTCCGAAGTACATACCATTACAAGTTCCGCGATTAGTATGGATACCTTATCAGTCGACGTTTTAATCATTGCTCTTAATAAAATCGAATTCGACGCTCGACTGACGAACTTTATTAACACTTTGATTTCCAATAATTACTCGATTGCAACAGTAACTTTAGATTCTTCCTTCACATCAAATTCATTTTATTCATTCGAGATTAAACTAAACGAAAACCTCAAAACTTTCGAAAAGACTTTCCTTTTCAACCTCAAAGCCCAAAATTATTTTAATAAAATTCATCCGAGATACGTTCTTTGCTCCGATGTTTATTCTTTACCAGCAGGAAGGTACTTCAAAAAAAAGTACAAAAGTTGTGTGATTTACGACTCTCGCGAAATCTATTCCGCTTTATCTTCGCTACGCTCGAAAAGGTTAAAACAATTTGTTCTGACAAAATTCGAAAACTACCTGGTTAGGTTCGTCGATAAAATTATAGTTACTGGAGAGCTCGATAAAGAAATTCTTCAAAAACTTTTCCCATCGAAATCAATGTATGTAATTAAAAATTTCCCCTCAAGTGTCATTTTTCGACCTTATAACAAACCCAATCTTCGCCAGAAACTGAACTTACCTGAGAACTCGCTTCTATTAGTTTACCAGGGTGTATTACTTGAAGGCCGTGGAATCGAAATCGGATTAGAAGCTTTGAAATTTGATGAGCGTCTCCATTTCATAATACTAGGAACAGGAGGTTTTGAAACAAAATTCAAGAACCTTGCCAAGGAGCTTGGTATTGAAAATCGAACACACTTTCTTGGCAACATACCTTATCGACAACTATACGATTATACATCACAATGCGACGTCGGATTGTGCTTGATTGCTCCACTTTCCCTTTCCTACAAGCTCGCTCTACCGAACAAACTTTTTGAGTATTGCCACTCGGGGATTCCCGTTATTGCAACAATGTTACCAGCAATTGAGGAAGTATTCAAATTGTTTTCGATTGGTGAACTCGTACCGGCTTATATCAAACCTAATGAACTTGCAGAAAAAGTTCTATACCTGGCTGAACGAAAATCAGATTTTACTCCTTCGCTTAATAAAGCATCGCAGATTTTCTGTTGGGAACAACAAGAAGAAAAGATTTTAGAAATTTTCCGATGATTTATCTGCTTTTAATTTTTCAGCAATTCATTTCTTCGACAACACATATTTTTGCAAAGAATTTATCCTTCGATTTACCCCCAGGGGTAATACTTCTCCTACGAAGCTTTTTTGCCGTGCTATTTTTTCTGCTTTTGCTCAAACTTCGAAATCAAAATCTTTTTGCAATCCAAAAGGAAGACATTCTTCGCTTCGTAATTTTGGGACTTTTGAACATACCTTTGAACCAATATTTATTTTTTGTGAGTATAAAGTATACAACTGCACCAAATGTTGCCCTTGCCTATGCATTAAGTCCAATATTCATTTTGATCATCGCTGTTTCCTTTTTCCGAGAGAAAGCCGACCTAATTAAAATTCTTGGTATTGCTATCGCATTTTTTGGCATTTCAATCATTTTGGTTGAAAAAGGTGTTTCGTTCAAAAGCGAATACTTTGTTGGAAATCTTCTTGCCCTCGTTGCAAGCGTTTGCTGGGCTTTATATACAACATATGGTAAAGGTTTAATCAAAAAATATGGAAGCATATATACAACAGCAATGGCAATGACATTCGGTTTTATTCTGTACTTGCCGATTGCTTTTGTCGAAGGAGATTTTGGTAAACTATGTACTGTTTACCCAATCCATCTTGCACAAATCCTTTACCTCGCAATAATGACTTCTGGCTTGGCTTATTTGATATGGTATTATGCATTAAAACGACTGCCTGCAAGCAATGTCGGAGTTTTTAACAATCTCCAACCGGTATTTACAACTATACTTGCAATTATATTTTTCAAACAACATATCTCCGCTGTCTACATTCTTGGTGGAGTAATGGTAATCTTAGGAGTCATTTTGACCCAAAGGAACCACGCTGACGAAGAATCTCGTAAAGAATAATTCCAGCAGAAACAGAGGCATTCAAAGACTCTACTTTGCCGAAAACCGGAATTTCAACGATGTAATCGCAATGCTTCAGCACCGTTTTGCTAAGCCCCTTCCCCTCGCTCCCAATAGCAACAACCACGGGTTGGTCGTAAATTCCTTGGGTATAGATTTTACCCCCAGCGGGTGCAGTTCCAACGACCCAAAATCCCTTTGACTTCAAAAACTCGAATGCTTGCGAAGAACTGCTTACCCTTGCCACTGGTAGATTCAAAATCCCTCCAGCACTGGCTTTGATTACTGTTGCATTAACAGGTGCAGTTTCCTTCATCGTCAGAATCAAACCACCAACGCCAGCACATTCCGAGGTCCGTGCAATTGCACCCAGATTCTGCGGATCCTGAATTCTGTCTAAAAATAGCAGTATAGGATTTTCCTGGCGAGAAAATGCAACCTGAATAAGTTCCTCGACCTCAAGATAATTTATCGGACTAATGAATGCTATAACTCCCTGTGTTTGCTCCTGTTTACCAAATTCTTGTTCAAGCCGTTTGAACTTATTCTTTTCCACGATTGAACACGGAATATCATTCTTTCGTGCAATCTGCAAAATTCTGTCTATCTGTGTTCCTTTCGAACCGAAACGGATATAAATCTTTTCTATTCTAATATTTCCGAAACGCAAAGCCTCTAAAACGGGATTCCTGCCATAGATGATATCGGTATTGGATACCATAAATTTACTTCTTTTTCAATAAATACGAAGCTTCGGAAGCTAAAATTTCTTTGAACAAATTAATTTTCAAAAAGTTAGGAATTTTAATAGATTTCAATCCAAATTTATACTTGTACACAGGTCGAATCAAAAAATATTGCTCATCAACAATTTCGAATCCACTTTTGGAAATAAACTCGGTAAATTTTTTTATCGTCAAACAGATAGATTTCAAACGAAGAACTTCTTTTGCATCCGCTGGCCTACCGTTTTTTACCACTTGATAGAAAAGATTTTGTGGCAACCAATGGATGTATGGGATTTTACTAGCGAAATTCTCTAATTGATGTTGATGACCACCAAAAGGCGAATAGTAAGGGGGAAAGGTAACGTATAAGTAGCCATCATCTTTTAAAAGTTCAGAAATCTGTTGCAATGCCACGGCAGGTTTGTCAAGATGCTCAATAACATCGCGTAACAAAACTAAATCGAATTTCTTCTTCCAGTCCAAGGGTATTGGGTCGGTTAATATATCGTGCCTTTGGAACATAATATTTAAAGCAAAAGCCTCGGCAATTGCCCTACCAGCTTGCAAACGGCTCTCAACGATATCGGTTGCAATGCAAACTTTGGCAGATTGTTGGGCAAAGGCAAAAAGCACACCACCTTCGGCACTTCCAATTTCGCAAACGGCTTTTCCAGCAATTTGTATTCCTAATGAGTTCAAGTACGGTATTATATAATCCAATGCGAGTTGATACTGGTATTTCCAAAAATAGGAATTGTACCAGCTCAAACCCATTTCGTCTATCTTTTTTATGACCTCTTCTTTTTCCAACTTTTCAAAATTTATAACCTAAATTTTTTAAATTAACGACTTTGTTAAAGTTAAATTTTGTGATTATGAAAATTGCATACTTATCTACTTTTTACCCATACCGCGGTGGAATAGCACAATTTAATGCAAGATTGCTGAAAGCCCTTTCACAATATGCAGAGGTAACACCGTTCACTTTTAAAAGGCAATATCCTTCTCTATTCTTTCCGGGCAAAAGTCAATATGTACAAGAAGACGACACCCCCGAAAAAGTCAATTCAATCCCCCTTTTGGATACAATCAATCCTTTTTCATACTTTAAAACGATTATAATAATCAGAAAATACAATCCAGATATAACTATTACAAAATATTGGATGCCTTTTTTCGCCCCCTCGCTTGGCTTTGTCTTGCGCAAACTTAAACATACATCTTTTAATGTTTCAATACTCGATAATGTTGAACCACACGAAAATTTCCCGTTCTCAAAAACACTGACTAAATTTTTCCTTCGCCAAAACCATTTGCTAATTGTTATGAGCCGGGCAGTCGAAAGGGATTTGCTCAAACTTTACCCCAAAGCAAGATACATACACTTGCAACACCCTTTGTATGATAATTTTGGCAGCAAAGTCGAACAACGATTTGCAAGAACCCAGCTCGGACTACCTTTGAACAAAAATATATTGTTGTTCTTTGGGTTCATACGTGAATATAAAGGGCTTGACATCCTGTTAGAATCACTGGCTCTTCTCCCCGAGGAATATCATCTTGTAGTTGCAGGAGAACCATATACCAATTTCGAAAAGTATACGAAAATCATTCAAAATAAGAATCTAAAAGAAAGAGTGTCCATGTTTATACGATTCATTGCCGAGCAGGAGGTTCCTTTGTTTTTCTCTTCGGCAGATGTTTGCGTTCTACCATATAAGTCCGCAACTCAAAGCGGAATTGTTGGAATTGCATACAACTTCGACCTACCAGTTATTGCATCCTCCGCTGGTGGACTTGCAGAAATGATTACCCCTTTTGGTTCAGGTTTGGTTGTCGAGAATTGTACACCTGAAAACCTTTCCAGAGCAATCCTCAACTTTTTTTCAATGGAACGTTCCGACTTTCTAACAGGAATTTACAAGTACAAGGAAATTGCTAACTGGGACTATTTTGCAAAGAAAATAATTGAGGAGTATAATGCAACAAGGTAATAAATCATAGAAACAGGGAGATGTTTTAAGCAAAAAGTTTTCTTAATCGTCCACACCAAATTTTATATACAATTAAACCATAGCAGAGAAAACCAAGATTCTGATATGACAACTCGTTAAATAATTTTTACTACTTTGTGTTAATAGTTTGACTCTGCCCAGGAACGTCTATTTGCAATGAATTAATTCTTTATCAAAAACATAACTTTAGTCCAAGGTTAAAGTTAAAACCAACTTGTGGATATCCCCAATCATAATAATAAAGTTCGTCTAAAACATTCATAAAGGTGGAATTTAACTCGAGATTGTTCAACAAGTTGTAAGATAATGACACATTCAATAAATTATAGTTTGGCAACCGGAAATACTCTTTTTTATCGTAATTATATGCAAACTGGTTGAAATACGAGAACAGTTGAATTTGAGTACTAAATCCAAAATCGAAATTACGAGAAATAGTTAAGTTTGTGTTATACTTCGGACGCAAAGGCAAAATCTTGCTTTTTGCCCCAGGGGTTTTATTTTCGGCTTCCTGATAATTAATACAAACTTTAATCAAAAAGTTAAACAAAGTATAATCAATATCCATTTCAATACCTTTAAAAAGAACCTTCCCAATGTTAATAAATTGTCTTGTCTTATCTTCGAAAACAACAATATCTATCAAATTTTTTACATAATTAGCATAAAAAGATGTTCGGATGGTTAAATTTTTTATAAGATTGGTTTTTACTCCAAGTTCAAAATTATCGGAAAACTCAGATTTTAAATTTGGATTAGGGATATTATTGCCAATTACTTCGGAATAAAATTCTTTTAGTGTTGGAAATCGACTTTTATGAGCGTAATTAGAATAAATTGTGAGATCTTTATCTGAGTAATTAAGACCGGCTTGATAATTTAGAAAAGCTTCCGGGGCTCGTAAAACCGCACCATCGGCATAGGTGGGTATCAACTTATCGTAAATGAGTCCTAATAAACCTCCAAAATTGCCAAATGCAAAATTTTGTTCTAAAGAAACCGAAAGTAATTGGGACCGATAATCTTTCCAGGGCTCGTTTGTATTTAATTGTTGATATTGCTTATCATTAATCAGTGAAAATGCAATTTTTGTTCGTTCAAAGTTTTCCCAATTCACCTCGGCAATAGCCGCTCCCCCAATTTTGGAGTATTCTTGTGTTGAATGAAAAGCAAATTTAGATTTTTGAGATGAATATGTGCTATCGTCGTATGAATCAATGATGTTTCGAAATTGAGTTAAGAAGATATTAGTTTTGATAATTACTCTATCAAATAAACTAAAATCGGTTGCATAATTTGTTATAATATTTCTCCATTCGGGCATCTTCCAAAAGCGCGGCGCTAATGCTTCTCGATTAACCGGAATACCCTTCCTACCTTCCCCATATGTAATAGTTAGGCTATGAATAAAGGATTTTCCTATTTGATTTACCGTCTTGACAAATCCATTATAGGAATTCAAATAGGAATTGGAAATAACTTTGTCCCCATTAAAACGAGACGATGTTTTAAAGTTATCGAAATCACTGTAATCTATTGCTACAAAAAAATAAAATGGTCCAAATCGTTGTTTAATTTTGGCACCCAAATTTTGAAAAATATTTCCATAGTTAATATAAGCATTAATTTCATTTTTGTAGAAAATGTTGTCGGTGATTATGTTAATTGAACCTCCTAAATTATTTGCCCCATCTAAAGCAGAACTTAACCCTTTGGAGACGGTAATTTTTGAAACAGGAAACAAAGAAAATTGGCTTAAATCCACCATACCATCGAACTGATTCACTATAGGGATACCGTCAAAGAAAATCCCGATTTGTCTTTGCTCAAATCCTCGTAAAAGAAAATACCCTTCGTTTTTGGCATTTCGGATTGAACGAACACCATTAATCTCGTTCAAAAAATTATCCAGAGTGGCATATTTGTTGCGATGTTCATTCTTTATAATTAACTCGGTCAACGAAGTGGTCTTTTCAATTTGCTTATCATTGGCTAAAACAATTATTTCATTTGTAGTAAAAGTTTTAACTGAGTCTTTAGAGCATAAACAATATATGGTGTTTATAAATACCAGAAGAAAGAAAAATTTTTTCATCAACTCATAAAAATTTTAAACACTAAATAGAACTTCGCATAATATCGTGCAACCGAATTACACCGATACATTTATTCTCGTCGTCTACGACAGGAAGGACATTTATCTGGCTTTCGCGTTGTTCCATCAATGCAAGTGCTTCTCCAAGAAGCACAGAAAAGTGCACTTTCACTGGATTAAGGGTCATCACATCCGAAACTTTTAGTTGATTTATATCATCGAATTTCTGAAGAGTACGGCGAACATCGCCATCAGTAATAATCCCTTTTAATTTCTGCTGGTCATCGACAACGCAAACACAGCCAAGTTTCTTGTTTGTTATTTCAATCACAGCTTCACGAAAAGTATTCTCTGGTTTGACCAACGGCAGATGACTATCTTTGTGCATAACATCTTCGACCCGAAGAATAAGGTTCCTCCCAAGCTGGCCAAGAGGATGCTGACGAGCAAAATCTTCAAGGGTAAAATTTTTCAGCTTCATCAAGCAGGCTGCAAGAGCATCGCCAACTGCAAGTGCCACCATTGCACTAGAAGTTGGAACGATATTTAATGGGCAGGCTTCGCGTTCCACCTGGGCTATAATCGAAACATCCGATTCTTTCGCAAGATATGAATTAGGATTACCAACAATAGAAATAATTTTGGCCCCACGATTTTTTAAAAAAGGAACTAACTGCACGATTTCCTCGGTAGAACCACTTTTGGAAAGTAAAATTGCCAGGTCATTTTTAGAAACTATTCCTATATCTCCGTGTAACGCATCGACAGAATGCATAAAAACACAAGGGAAGCCGATGCTCAGCAAAGTGCCGGCGATTTTCCGGCCAATAATTCCACTTTTACCAATGCCCGAGACAATAATTTTACGGGCGTCGAGAATAAGCTCAATTGCCCGAACAAAATTCTCATCGAGAGAGCTTTGTAGATGAACAAGAGAGTCTATTTCTATTTGCAGGGTCTCCCGTGCAAATTTCAAAATTTCATCTTTGCATAATTCCATATTTACTCCTGGATTAACCTGGTGGCCAGGTAAATTTTCGACCCCCGAGCAGATGCAGATGGAGATGATAAACCGCCTGCCCAGCATCCTTGTTGCAATTAATTACAAGACGGTAACCAGAATCGGCTATGCCAAAATCTCGAGCAAGTTTTTTGGCAACCACAAATAGTTTGCCAATCAAGGGGGCATCCTCTTCAATAATATCATTTGCAGTAGGTATCTCCTTCTTTGGTATTATCAAGATGTGAACAGGTGCCTGTGGTGCAATATCCTTAAAGGCTAAAACTTCGTCGTCTTCATATACGATTTCCGCTGGAACTTCTTTTTTAATAATTTTCCCAAAAATTGTCTCGCCCATATTTACCACTTCCTTTTGAATCCGCAAATTAAAAAAACTAAACAAATTAGTAATCCTAAAAAGATAACTAATTCAGAAAATCAGACAACAGAGGTTTTTAAACATTCGTTGTCTATCTGTGTAAAATCCAAAAGAAAGAAATAAGATTAACTTTCAATTCGGCTGATAAACAAAATTCTGTGATTTTCGTTTTCCTCCACATTTTTAAATTCGACAATATAATAGGGAGGCGAAAGTAAATCGATCACCTTATCTGCCCATTCAACAAGGAAAATAGAGTTTGGAGTTTCTAAAAGTTCATTAAAACCAAGCTCGATAAGTTCTTCCTGATTTTTTATCCTATACAAATCGATATGTATTAGATTGAATTCATTGTTTGCAATGTAACCTGAGTACTGGTTCATTATTGTAAATGTTGGGCTGGTAACAATTTCTTCAACTTTAAAATACTTACAAACTGCTTGGATGAAAAGAGTTTTCCCCGAACCAAGAGGACCGATCAGAGCAACAATGTCGCCGGGTAACAGTAATTTTGCAAAATTCATTGCTATTTGGATTGTTTCGGATTCGCTCTTTGAGATATGACTTCCAAACATTTTCATCTTCTAATTTGAACAACAAAAACAAAATTAAATGAAGACTGTGGCTTTAAAGGAATCTCGAAAAGCAAGCGTTGGGGCTGCTTTTCCTTCGGTTTGATGTTTGAATTGACCAATTCGATGGACAAATTTTCGGTAAATTCGATTTCACAAGAAGTTTCTACCTTTTTAAAATTTGATACCATCAATTCAAATCTAACTTCCTGAAGATTCTCGCTAATGGTTTTCGTTTCGTTGGCAACGACTTGTATTGCTATATCGCTCGCTTTACCCACAAATGTTTCTACCTGCTCCCCTTCACGAGCACTCCTAATTTTATTCTGACCAACAAATTCTAAGTCGCTTTTATTGACAATATAAAAATCCGCTTGACCTCGTGGAAGTAGAAAGCCAAGATTATTTGACTTTGAGTTTGAAAATGAAATTAAAATGTATGGATTATCCCTCGTGTTCGGACGAACCCAGGTATTTAATGCATATCTATAAGTTTTTTTGAAAGCAACATTATTTGCAGAAAATATTTTTAAAAGTTTGGTTTCACCATCATTTAAGTTGATTGTCTGAGGAAATTCAAACTTGTAATACTCGAACGAAGGAGTTTCGGTTACCGTTCTATTTAATTCCGCCGAAGTAGCAAGCTTTTCCACTCTGAATTCATATGCGGGAGGACTTGTAAATAATTCACCTTCGACAACGCTAAGTTTAATACTCGAAAAGTCAACCCCAGAGAAATTTTGTAAATGTGAATAAGCAGAGATTGAGAGCTTCTGGGTTTGCTCGTCAAGATATACAAAATACTTCGTGCTCCAAGAAAGCCCACGAGTATGATAGACCAGGAAAGCAGAATTCAAACCAGATTTGCGAGGCTTCAGAAACCAATTGGCAACAGGTTTCGTTTGGTAATTCAATGGATAATTATTAATTATAATTGTATATCCTTCGAGGTCCTTAACAAAAAGGGAGCTTCCGTCGTCGAGATTCAAAGCGATCTCGTCTTCGTCGACCAAAGCCAGTTTCCCTTTATGGCTTATTTTCTGAGGCTGAATCAAATTCACTTCTTTCCCAATCGCATTTCGTAGTGCTATGTTCAAATCATTCTTTTTTTGGGAAAACGACTGCTCCAGAATTTCGCCATCGAATTGAAAATTTATTGAATTTTCTACAAGGTCCTTGGGAAAATTATCGAAACTAAGTCGAGTATAATCGCTTGTGGAATTGAATTCGATCTGGTGTTTAACAATAGCATAGTTACTTTGGTAAAGAGTCAAACTTGTGGATTTGATTTTAAGCTCTTGTGAAAAAATTGTAAAGCACACTAAATGTATTATTGCAAAGGAAAAAAAAGAAAGTTTCATAGCCACCTCGAAATTGTTTAATAATTTTGCATTTATAAAAAGACCAATTTATGGAAAGTAAATTAAAAGAAAAATTAAAAAAAATTAAATTGGTAGCAATGGATGTAGATGGAACCTTGACCGATGGACGGGTCTATTATTCCAAAAACGGAGAAGAGCTAAAAGCTTTTTCGATACGCGATGGTATGGGGATCGAATTGCTTCATCACAACGGAATTTCCACAGCAATAATAACCACAGAAACTTCGCAAATAGTAACTGCTCGTGCAATGAAATTAAAAATCGAGCATGTTATACTGGGTTCCAAAAATAAACTGAAAGATTTGATCGCTTTGTGTGAGGAAATTCACATAAATTTAGACGAGGTTGCCTTTATTGGGGACGATATCAATGATATACCTGCCCTCGAAGCTGCGGGTTTTTCTGCTTGCCCGAATGATGCAATAAAATATGTTAAGGATAAAGTCGACTTTATTAGTGAAAATAATGGTGGAAATGGAGCAGTGCGAGAAATAATCGAATTAATTTTAGAAGCTCAAGAAAAAGAAATTATCTTTCCTATTAATTAAATAAATGAAGGAGGAACAAATGGCAGACAACGGGAAAGAATATGTAAAAGGATTTTTATTGGGAACTCTATTCGGGAGTGCTGTTGGTGCTGTCGTAGCGTTACTATTTGCCCCAAAAAGTGGCAAAGAACTTCGCCAGGATATAGCTTCTAAGACAAGCGACCTGTATCAAAAGGCATCTAATTATTTTGCAGACGTTCAACAAAAAGTCGATGAACAAGTTTGGGAGACGGTGAACGAAGGGAAACAGCGAGCTCAAAGCATTATCGATTCGGCAAAAGCACAAGCACAGAAGATTCTGGAAAACGCTGAAAGAATAATTGAAGAAGCCAAAACCAAAGCTAAAGCCGTACAAGAAAATGTAGAATCCAAAATTGAACAGGTAAAAGAAGCAGCCAAAGCTGGTGTCGAAGCTTTTAAATCTGAAATGAAACAGTAATCGAAATTTAAAACATTTAAAGGTCTTATATGGAACTCGATGTAATATTGAAAGTTGCCGCTACTATTTTTCTAACTTCTCTTACCATTTTTGTTATTTACTTGATTTTCTACTTCAATTCGTTAAATAAAATGATTAAATCTATGACCGAAAATATACTTCAATTTTCTCGGTCAATTCAAGAAACTTTGGCTGATGTTTCTAAAAAAATTGACTTTTTGAAAGAAAAAATTGAGACAAGTCTTGACCATCTGGATTCAACATCTGTTCAAATAAAGAAATCATTCGAAAATATCGACCAAAAAGTCGATGCATTGGAGAAGATCTATAAACCTTTTGCAGAATTATCTGAATATGTTTACCAAAGAGTTGCCCCTCCGTTGCAAACTACCTCCCGTATCATCAGCGGGCTTTCTAAAGGAGTTAATGTATTTGTTGATATGTTATCTCGAAAAAATAAAGGTGAACAATGAATTACGAGAAAGCAAAAGATTTTTTAAAGCAATACAAAACAATTGCCGTCTATGGATTTTCAAAGAATCCCGAAAAACTTGCCCACTCAATCCCAATGTTTTTAAAAAGTCGTGGATACAACATAATTGGCATCAACCCACAGAAGTTCGAAGTTAACGGTATCCCAGTTTACACAAAACTTGAAGAGGTTGCCGAAACAATCGAAATTTTAAATGTGTTTCGACCATCGGAGCATTGCCTTGATGTTGCCAAAGAAGCTGTGGAAAGAAAAAATAAACGCGGCGACATAAAAGTAATCTGGTTGCAAGAAGGAATAATTAACGAGGAAGCCCGAAAACTTGCCGAAAACAATGGTATAGAATTTATTCAAGATACTTGCATTTATAAAGTTTATCATATGTTGTAATGCTATGGAAAAGATAAAAGTTGAAAAACTTACACAAGATGAAATCGAAAAAAGAGGAATCAAAAATTGGCCTATATGGGAGAAAGAAGTGTCGGAATTCGATTGGTATTACGACGAGACCGAGCAATGCTATTTTCTCGAAGGTAAAGTTATAGTTGAAACAAAAGATATGCAACTCGAAATTGGCGCCGGCGATTTTGTAACATTTCCAGCAGGCTTGTCTTGCATCTGGAAAGTACTTGAACCTGTTAGGAAACACTATCGGTTCCTGTGATCAAGAGGTTCAACTTGTCGTTAAAATTGGAAATATGCTTCCTCTTTTGTTTTTTTCTTCTTTGTGAACTTTATTCCAGTAGCGATACGAGCTCAACAGCCAGGAACGATACAATCATTTACCATTCCCCAATCAAATTATTAGGTGCATTGTTTACTGAGCAATGTCAATTACCCAAGCACAATCTACCCATTGGCGACAATGTTTCTGCATTCGAATTTATCGAACGAAAAAGCAATCTGAAATTCCTAACTCTTGGTGCGATTGGAAACACACCTTATATGATTGAATACGGATTGGTAACCCGCCCATCAATTTATTCAAATGGGCTCAAACACCAACAACTGCCTGTCCAATCATCTTCGTTCGAATTTTTTCCTCTTCTTGCTTTCGAAAGTATCGAAATCTTTAAAGGGAGCGAAGCTGTTGTTAGAGGTAGGAACTCCAATGGAGTGCTATTCAATTTTACCCCTCGGATTCTGAATACCAAATATCCCTACACTCAAATTTGGATTGGTCAGGCTGGATATGAATATCTTGGTTCCAGCGGTTTGTTTTCGCAAAATTTCTTACCCAATATGAACTTCTTTTTTCTCTATCAACGTTACTGGAGTGCTGGCAGATATACCAATTCCAACGCTGACCGCTGGAATCTCCTAGCAGGTGTTCGCTGGAATTTAACACAAAATTTTAACTTACTTTTTCAGAACCAATATACTATATTGAATAATGGGTTATATGGCGGGCTAAATCCAGAAAAATCGATTAGTTTATTCGACAACGCTTTTTCAACCCCAAACTTTGAAAGTTTGAATACTCTTGTAAAACAAAATGATTTTTCAGCAAACTATTTTTACCTATTTTCGCCCGATAGCTCGGCTTCTATCTCTGGCGGCTTGCTCTTTTCTTATGCCACGAATGATGTAGAAATGGACAAATTTTTAACCAAAAGTGGCGAAGAATTTGAAAAGTCGAACGCCATATTGGTTTATTTTAATTCTAAATTGCTTCTCAAATCAAAAAAATTTGACCTTTTAATCGGCACAGAGATCGAAAAAAATTGGCTTGAACAAAGTTTTTTCTCCCCAAAGAACGAAGAACTTATTCCTTCGGTTTTTGCAGCTTCTTATGCTCGCTTAAATAACAAAACAAAACTCACCATTGTCGGTCGTATCGATAAATTCTCTCAATCTTTAAGCTATACAACTGGGACGAAACTTTTATTTTTCATTGATTCTATTTCTAATCTATATTTTGACATTTCCTTTAAATCTACTGGGAAAAGCGAATCTTATAGAGATGGATTTTTAGCGATTTTAGGAAATGAGTTCCAATGGGCAAGGTTCCAGCTAGCTGCTGAAGTTTTTGGCAGGTTTCTTCGAGATTATTCAATATACACAGCAATTCATGATAACGAAAAGAACATTTTGGGGGCTGCAAAGATTTTAACTCAAAACATTAACTTTTTGGGGGCAAATGTTTTAATTTCGTTTCCTCTTATTTTTGGAAGTCAATTTTACACAAAGCTCAATTTAAACTATGCCATTTCCAATGGCAAAGCCAAAGAATGGTTACCTTTTCTATTTTCCAAAAGTGGAATTTCATACAAATATTCTCGTGGTGTTAGTTATTTGGAAATCGGAATTGAATTTGAGTTACTTTCCCAATTCAAAGGGCTTTATATTCTGCCTTTCTTTGTCTATCCCGTTGAATACTATAAAGAACCCACAGGTTGGCAAAACAACGGTCTAAATCTTTATGCTTCGGCTAAATTGGGCAACGCCTTCCTAAATTTTTCATTCAGGAATATTTTTTCTACAAACTTTTATTACTTACCCATTTATCCTGAATATGACAGGTCGATTAGAATAACGCTTTTCTGGTCTTTTAACGATTGACCCGATTTAATACTGTAACTTAATTAATTTACCAAACATCGGATCGGAATAAATCTCCCCAAACACATTAACCGAAAAGAAATAAACGCCTTGTGGAATTGAATTCCCATTTTCGTCGAGCCCATCCCAATAGATATAATCCTCGTTTAGGTTAATGTTCTTAGTCAAAGTCCTTATTTTTCTTCCTGATATATCAAAAATCTCTATTCTGGCAATACCGCCTCCTTTTGGCGAAAGATATTTTATCAAAAAAGAAGCATCTTGCGAGATTGGATTTGGGGCAGCCAAGCAGGTTTCAATCTTTGCTAAACGGCTGACATAAACTGGTACATCGAGTGTATCCTTATTGCCTGTAGGATCAATAGTATAAATCGTAAAGTAATTAAGACCATATTCAAGTTCTTCGGACTCAAGGGAATATGAACATTTTAGAGGAATGTGCCGACCGTAGCTAAAAAATTTAGCCCTTTGGCTCAAATTGATTCTCTTCGTATTTATAAGAAGCGTTGTCGAATTAGAATCATAAACTAATTTACTATTATCATAAATTTCGATTAACACCTGTGGAGTTTTAGAAACATAATTCTTCCCTTCTATTTTAACCCCATCCAGATATAAAACGATATCAGGTCGAACCGAATCCTCGTATAAATTCAAACTTAAAAAGCTATGATTATTAAACAAGTAAGATTCAGAATGTGCTTGGTCAACTGTAAATTCGATTAAGTTTAAATAGTCGAATTTATCGGTCAAAATGCTGCCATTGATTTCTTTATAATGATTTGGCAAAAGAGTTCCCAAAACAAACTTATCAAGAGCTTGAGTCTGGGAAGATGTCCTCAAGACCAAATTCACGAATGTTGAATCTGCAGTGGTTCGATTCGAAAGATTGTGAATCCGTATAAGATATGGAACTTCTTCGCCACGAAGTATAAGACTATCGGAAGGTAAATTGGGTTCAGCAATTTCAATAGCAATTTCCGGAGTTGGAGTAAATTCTACGGTAAGTACCCTACAACTGAAATGGGTAGATTCAAAAGGATTCGAAACAATAATTTCAACAGAAAGATAAGGATACTCAATCGGATTAATTGAGGAAAGATCGATTTCCGAGACGTTCAAGTGTCGGGCAAGCAAGTCTTTATCTCTGTCCAAAAGCGAATTTATACCCCATATTAATATTTCAACATTGATTGAATCTTTCGGGGAATCGAGAAGAACTTTCATTGTGTTCCATTTTTTTGCAGGACCTAAAAGATGAGTTTGAATTTTGGCATCCTGAGGAATTTGGAATAAAAATCCATCGGATTGAACAGTGTCTCCATCTAAGTCAAATCCTTCGTCGAGAGCAATTTTCTTGCCAAAATAGTTTCTTCCTACAAAAAAGAATGAATTCCCCCAGTAACGAAGATCGGAACCAATTGAATCGGCAAAGGAACTACCCCATTCTCGCAAGGCACTTTTTAAAGTATCCAACGAGCCAGGGCTTTTTGGAACGTTTAACTTATGCATAATTGGCACACGCAAAGCGGAACCGTGAGCAACAAGGAAAATATAATCGCCATTGGGCACAGAATCCCTCAGAAAGCGAACCAGATTTATGCTCGAAGAATCATTCTCCGGTGGTTCAATACCCCAGGTTTCGAATATTCTGTAATCCTTCAAGCCGAAATCCTTATGGGAAATTATTAAAACGTGGAATCCGGTTATATCTAAATCTGGTGCCATAGTAACATAAACTTTATCATTTACTGTAATCTCTTTACCACGTTCCGACCGTTCATTTCCCGAAGCACTCATAATTTTGTATGGGATTTTCAAGGGTTTCAGACTTAAGGCGCCCAAAATTGTATCGAAAAATACATTCTTCAATTTAAAATCAGAAAATTCAGATTTTTCCTTAAATGAAAGAGTAGTAAAGGCAGTGGTGCTGGAATTAGTAAAATGAAATGGTATCCAAAGGGTTTGACTTTGTAAGTTCGGCTCATTGGTGTGTCTCTTTGCATAAAGCCAGAAGTGTCCCCCGGAGAAATTAGAGCGAGGTAGCCAATCTACTTTTAATTTACTCTTTTGAATTTCATCATCTAATGATGAATAGATTAATATCGAATTTGTGTCCGGTTCGGAATAGATACGGAACGAATAACGATGTTGTTCATTAAAATCTGGATCAATAAATCTAAACAAAGGATTTGTTAAACTAACACCCCAATTCGATTGCGGTTCAACTGGGAACAAAGTCGAAGGATAAACATAAACTTCAAAGTAAAGAGTATTATTTTCAAAATCGTAATCATTGATGCGATGCTCCGGGTCTATTGTGATTTGAAATTTATGAATACCAACTTGTTGGCGAATTGGGAGCCGAAATTCAAATTCCACTGGCGAACAGCTTTCATTGAAGCTCCGCTTACGATACTCGACCGTATCCGTTCCCCCAAAATATTGATGAATTAAAACCAAATCGTAAGATTTATTGGATGCAAAACCGGAATTACCAAGAACGCCTCGGATAATAAACAAGGAATCGTTTTGGGTTATGGTTGCTTTCCCCGCTTCGTTAACAACAGTAACATTGTTGTCGACAAAATACAGATCTGGTTGCCGCTTAATTCTCATCCTCAGCAATGGGTCACCAAGATAGACATAGTGGTAAATAGTCAGAAGATTGAAAAAATCGGCAAAGCTGGAAATTTGACGGGACTTTGCCAAGTTGAAAATTTCAAGAAAGTTGTCTGTTTTAATACTACTATCGGCAATTAATGTTAGAAGATTATGAGCAAGAAGCAAGGAATAAAGCCGAATACTAACCCCGCCTGAACCAATTGTCGCAACAAAACCCTTTTCGGGATAGATGGTATATTCTTCGTTGCGGCATACAAGTGTCGGTTCAGCAAAGTTAGCAGTGTTGCACGAAAAAGAACCAAAAAAACCATACTTACCTTTATTGTTTAATGTTTGAACTTTCCATCCATCCGTATCGAATACTTTCGCCGAACCATGACCAGCAAAGATCATCAATGAAACTCCATCGTTGATTGCAGCACGAATGAAACTGGCATCGGCTTCGCTCCCAACAATTTCGTCACTTTTCCTTATAACCTGCGTTCGAACGCATATAGGACTATTCGCCAAAATGTAATCTGCAAATTCACCTTTCAACCTGTCGTAGAAATAGTCTCTTTCCAATGAATTTGTTCCACCACTGAGAAAAAGGAATTTCTTCATCCAGGGAGCGGTAGAGGACCTATCGTATTCTTTTATCTTGTCGATATATGCGTTTCCTTCTTCAACAGTCTTAATTGGAATTCTGCCGACATGAATATCAGCAACGAAATCCTTACCTTCGAGTAGACCATACCAATAGTCTGTTGGTGGCCAGCCAAAAGCAGGAACAAAGTCCTTATATACACTATTTTGAAGAACATTTCTAGTATCAAAATTTGCATCTCCTAGAAGCACAACAAATTTTACACGTGGCTTCTTCCATTTGTAATATGCCCAAACAAGAAAACGCTTTATTGCATCCGAAGACTTTTTTCCAAAGTTAAACTCCTTGTAAATGTCTTCCGCTTTGGCAAGATAAAATTTATATTCTGGGTTTGTTTGCCTACGATATTCAATATATTTTCGAGCAATCTCCCCAAAAACCCCTGGAGCAATTACAATAACATCAGCTTGGTTTGTATCGGAAAAAAGATCGGTTGGCTCGACAGAAAAAACCTCTACATCTGGTGTAGATTTGATATCCGAAACAAAATAATATCCTTTTGAAACTGTATCAGGAAAGTTTATTGTTACTGAGTAAGTTTTGGAATAATTAGCTTTAAAAAAGCCATAAAGTTTTGTATTTTCGTCCAGACCAGAGATTTCGAATTTTTCCGCTGAACCTTTCTTTTTGCAGAAAATCCAATAGAAATCGAAACGTGTCTTACTAACTTCGGTACTACCCTCACTGGAGAAGAAATCTATAACCTCGTTATCAACTTTACCCCCATTATAAATAACTAAATAAATAGAGTTTGTCCCAACTCTTCTTAAATCATTAATCATCCTTTTGTAATCTTCGGAATAAAACGTTTGTGTAATTTCTTGAGAGATGCTATCATAAACAAAGCAATGAAAACCTTTTCGAGTATCCTGGAAAGTCTTATCAAAAAAAGTAACGAAAATTTGTTCCTTTGCAACATTGGCGGCAAAAGCTACAGAAGTAAAGCCTTTAAGCCTTTTAAATCCTTTATTTAAAGTATCGAACAGAATGATGTCGGCCGACTTAAAATTGTGTAAAGTTAACGATGATAGTGCAAAGCTACTATCAATCGGGAAAGCAATGAACCCATTTTCAGAGAAAGGGATGTTTGCACCAGAATATTCAAAATATTGAAAACCAATTGCATCGGGAATTAACAATTGACCAGTACTTGTATAGTTTCCGAGATTTACAATCTCGAACTCATTGGGTCCAAATTTCAACTTTTTGGTTGGATACCTAAAGTCAATAATAAGATTTTTCCCCGGAGGGAAATTCCCCTTGAAAGCTGTATCCTGGTTGATTATGATGGCAACTTTATGTGTTGTTTTATTTGAATCGAACTTACTACTGAAAGCGAAAAACCGGAACGAAACTGAATCAATCTCGGGGAAAGGTAATAGAGATTTCGTGAATTTGAATTTATTTTGTTTTATGTAATCATCGCTTGGAGATAAAAGTTCCCAAACCCAACCCTCTCCGTTTACCGTTTGTGAAGAAAACTCTGGTACACCAATAGAATATTGATGATGTTCTTCGAAATGTATATCACTAAATATGAAACTAATGGCCTTAGAATTATCGAACCCAATTTTCAATTGTTCAAATCTTTTGCCCAAAAAATTTTCGTCATAATAAAGATAAAAAGATTCATTTCGCTCAAAACTATCGAACCAAGTAGTATCGCCACGAGGTCTGGACCCAACAAAATAAAGAGTATCGTCGTAATCCAATATAGCATTTTGCGAGGAAATGTGAATTGGTATTTCAACTCCTTTATGTAAGAGATGGAAAAAATTAATATTTTTTCCTTCAAATTCCTTTTTCTTTCCTATGATTTTACTTGCAGGAATTCTGTAAATCTGGTCAGAACTTGTTAAAATCCGAACATAGTCTTTTTCGGGCCTGTACCAACGATACTCATAAGGGATTTTATAAGACTCGACAATGCGAACAAGCTCCTCTTCGGTGGTTTGTCCAAAACAACTTGCTACGGCGAAGTAATAAAACCAGAATAAAACCTTTAAGCGTTTCATAATCAGAAATTTTATAATAAGTAAAAGACAATGTGAAATAATATAAATTGTAAAAAGTTTGTTACATATTTGGTTTAATTTTTAGAGATTTCCAAAATATACTTTGAATGAAAAAGAGCGAACATTTTATGTTCGCTCTTTAAACTGCAACATAAATAAAATTTACTTTTCTTCTTGATTTAGAAAAGTTTCTTTAAGCCCAATAAGGATTTTCTGACTAATTTCCTCGGCAATCATACGTTTGACGTGGTCATCACTGGTAAGGTATTCCGAAATAGCCTTTTCAACACGGCTTTTAATAATTTCCGCAGACTGACCAATAAGAACAGTCGTTAACTGATGTATATCATACTGTTGTGTGCGAAGTGCTTCGAGCTGGCTTTTGTTGGCATCTTCCATCTTTTTGAGCATTCTGTCCATTCGTTCTTCCTCTTCGGTGTATATCAATGTAATAGAAAGCATTGCCAACATAGTAAATTCAAGGAAAATTGCAAGAAGAATAAAAGAAGGTTTAGCGGCAGGGATAAATTTCAACCCTCGAATACCAACAGCAACAATCAAGAAAGCAGCTCCACCGTATGCAAGGCCAGTAACGTTGTTGGAATACTTTTCCGTGAAGTGGTGAGCCATATATAATCGCAACCCCTTGAAAACAAGAAAGTGATTCCTTCGCCAGAGCAAGCCATCCTTTGTGTCTTCGATTTCTTTTAAGACAAAGTCAGAAAAGTAATCTTTTATTCGATTATAAAGGGTTATGTTTCGGAATTTAACAATATCAGTGGTTTCGTCAAAAAGGTCTTCGAAACGAATGGATTGACGGGGGGAAGACATTTCTTCGCCAATTGTTCGTTCCCAAACAATACGATATGCTTTTTCAACTTCATCTCTGTCTTTTTGCATCAACTGGTCGTCGGGCATAACGAGAATTTCGACTACGTCTTCGGGAAAACCTGTTTGAAGCCTGATCTTGGTTTTAACATTATCAATTTGCCTATCAAAAAGGAGCGACATAAAGCCAAGTTTAGTAGGCATAACCATTGTCAGAAAAACTGCAAGAATCAAGGCAAGATCTAATGCAAAAATCGAAAACGCAAGTTCAGGATCAAGAATAATTGCATGCTCTCCCATAACTTCGGACTTAACATAAAATTGAAGAGACTCTTTTACATAGCCGTGCTCTTTTTCATTTCGTGGAATAAATGTGAAGTCGAAAATATACTCTTTATTTATCAAATCCTTTGAAATTTCGACCTGACCTTGCTTTATGATTTCCTCGGCTTTTTCTTTTGTTGTCGACGCCCAAACCAATCCACTGAATTTTACAAAGCCGATTTTTTCAAGCTTATCACCACTTGGTTTGAACAAAGGAACAACAAATTGTGCCACACCCCAAGGAATTATAGTGCGAAAGAAAATAATGAAAAAGAAAACTATCAATGCAAGAAATATAATTACTTGAGTTGGACCCAATCGCTTCAATTGGGTTTCAACCGCCTTCCTGGATCTGCTTTTTGCATTCATTTAATTCCCTCGATTTTAAAATACATAATTTATAAATTTTAAACATAATAGACTATTTAGTCAATAATTTATACAGTAAAAGCAAAATTAACAAATAAATTTTTTTGGCAAATAAAATTTTCAATGAAATTTTTGTCAATTTTTTAAAAATTGATTTGTAGTTTGAACAATGACAAGATTATTGGGATTTTTTCGTTATTTTTGTTGATATGAGATGGAAAACTTTAAAAGCAAATTTCAACTTTTTACGAGGTACTATCCGTGGTAGTTCCTTCCCTTCTTATTACCTTTTACATTTGTTGCTAACTTTAATTATTTTACTCTCTTCCATTCCATCCCTCTAACTCGCGTTTTCTGATTCGCATTTTTGTAATCCGTTTAAAATAAAAAACGAAGGAGGTTGTTATGTTGGTACAAGTTTCAAATTATACGCCAAAATATTTTGTTGAAAGCTCAAAAGTACTTGAAACATTAAGAAAACATATGCTTGTCGATGGTTTCCCTATTGTTGTTGATTTATTTGAAAGTAATCCAAGCTTTTTCATCGACAAGGTTTCAAGAGAAAAATACCGCGATTTATTCACTTGTTTTGCTTCATTGCCATTAGGCTTAAACCACCCTAAAATGCTAAATGAATCATTTCTTGAATACTTAAAATATTCCGCTGTAAATAAACCCTCGAACTCCGATATTTACACCGAACAGATGGCAACTTTTGTCGACACTTTTTTCAAAATAGCAGTTCCCGATTATTTTCAATATGCCTTCTTTATCGATGGAGGAGCTCTTGCAGTGGAAAATGCATTGAAAGCAGCATTCGATTGGAAAGTACGAAAAAACTTCCAGAAAGGCATTACCGAAGAAAAAGGACACAAAATCATCCACTTTCGCGAGGCTTTTCACGGTCGCTCGGGCTACACTATGAGCCTGACAAATACCGACCCAACCAAAGTTATGTATTACCCAAAATTCAATTGGCCTAGAATAACAAATCCTAAAATGACTTTTCCATTCGAGGGGAAAAACATTGAAAACACTCTGAAATTGGAACAACAAGCTATCGACGAGATCAAAAAAGCATTTCAAGATAATCCAGACGAAATCGCTGCTATTATAATCGAGCCAATCCAAGGTGAAGGTGGTGATAACCACTTCCGCCCTGAATTTTTGCAAACTCTACGGCAACTTGCCGATGAAAACGATTGCCTCCTAATCTTCGATGAGGTGCAAACAGGTGTTGGGATTACCGGAACGATGTGGGCACACGAACAAATGAATGTTCAACCCGACATAATGGTATTTGGTAAAAAGATGCAGGTTTGTGGTATTCTTGCAGGCAAAAAGCTCGACGAAGTTCCCGATAATGTTTTCCAAACTTCCAGTCGTATCAATTCAACCTGGGGCGGAAATCTTGTCGATATGGTTCGTGCAACTCGTTATCTCGAAATTATCGAAGAAGATCATCTCTTAGAAAATGCAAAAAATATGGGCAGATACCTTATTGAAAATCTACTCGGATTAGAGAAAGAATTTCCCCAGTTCATTAGCAATGTCCGCGGTAGAGGTTTGTTCTGTGCATTTGATCTGCCAGATAATGAAACGCGCAATAAGTTCAAAGACTTAGCATTTAAACATCGACTACTTATTCTTGGTTCAGGGGTGAAATCTATTCGATTCCGTCCATCTTTATGTATAACAAATGATGATATTGACGAGGGAATAGATATTATCCGAGCAATCTTGAAAGAACTATAACTTAAAAAAATGCTGTCTTTGTTAATTCCAAAAAGGGCTGGATAAATCATACCAGCCCTAAACCTATCCATTAGAAAAAAAATACCTTAAGATAATTTTATATCATAATCAAGTTACCGATACACACCTCGTTGAGACCTTTGAATAAATTCAATACAATGCTGAATTTCCGGAAGAATCCCATTTGGATGCAGTTCAAGATACCTTTTAATTCCATCAGTATTGTTCAGACCCGAATGGAAAACCAACTTGTAGAATACCTCGATTTCTTTAATTACCTCGGTAGAAAAGCCACGCCTTTTTAAACCAATTTTGTTAATCCCATCTACTTTAGGTGGATTTTCACCTACAAGTGTATATGGGGCAACATCTTTGGTTACTTTCACATCTCCACCAATCATTGCATGACAACCAATTTTACAAAACTGGTGAATTTTGACAACACCGCCAATAACCACCCAATCCTCAATATGAACGTGGCCAGCAAGTTGAACAACATTAGCTAACACATTATAATTCCCTATTCTACAATCGTGTGCAATATGTGAATATGCCATTATTAAATTATTATTTCCAACAATTGTCATTCCCGTTGCTTGCGAGCCACGATGAATTGTAACATACTCACGGATTTCATTGTTATCCCCAATAATCGTTTTCGTTGGGGAATTGTCGTATTTCAAATCTTGTGGTTTGGTCGATATTACTACACCCGGAAAAATCAAGCAATTCCTACCAATGGTGGTTCCATTGGCAATGTAAACATTAGAAAGAATTTCTGTACCTTCGGAGATACATACATCTTCTTCGATAATCGAAAAAGGACCAATCTTAACATTGTTATCGATTTGAGCTTTCGAGGAAACAATCGCTGTGGGATGTTGCGTTATAGCCATATTATTCCTTTTTCATATTATTCCTTGTTATAGTTGAATATTTCGGTCGACAAGTGCTGCCTGCAAATCGGCCTCGGCAACAACTTGACCGTTTACAGTTGCAACACCGTGAAACTTATAAGTATTGAACTTTTTGCTAACCATTTGCACCTGCATAACGAGTTGATCCCCTGGGATAACAGGTTTACGGAATTTTGCGTTATCTATACCCATAAATAGAAGAAGTTTATTGGAGGCATCGACAGAATTTAAGAGCATCAAACCACCAGTTTGAGCCAAGGCCTCAATTATTAGAACCCCTGGCATAACGGGTTTTTCGGGGAAGTGTCCTGTAAAAAAAGGCTCATTTACCGTAACATTTTTTAAACCAATTATTGTATTCGTGTCGGGGTCAATATTAACTATTCGGTCAATTAGCAAGAAAGGGTACCGATGGGGCATAATTTTAAGAAGGGAAAAAATGTCCATCAAAGCATCTTTCCCCTTCTTCCCCTGGAGTTTCAAAAACGGAAGCTTTTTCAAATAAAGATTGCGTATCTTTCTGGCAAATTCGATGTTGCTCGCATGACCCGGTCGGGCTGCAAGTATTTGAGCCTTGATTGGAACCCCAATTAATGCAAGATCGCCTAGCATATCCAGAAGTTTATGTCGTGCGGGTTCATTCTTAAAACGAAGATTTATACCATTGAGTATCCCACCCTTAGGTTCAGGTAGATATTCAATTTTAAATAGCTCCTGCAACTTTCTTAATTCCTTCTCATCGAGCTCTTTATCAATTATCACAATTGCATTATTAAGATTTCCTCCTTTTATAAGCCCTTGACGATAAAGCTCTTCCACCTCGGTGAGGAAGCAGAAAGTCCTTGCAGGGGCAAATTCGGTAAAAAACTCCTTTTCGAGGTTAAAAACACCTGTATGTTGGCTCCCCAGGGCAGGTATATTGTAATCTATCATTACAGTTATTCTATAATCATCGGTAGGTAAAGCAACAATATCGACGCCTTTCTCTTCATTTGTATATCTAACAGTTTCATCGATGACAAAATATTCGCGTTCGGCTTCTTGTTCAACTATTCCTGCTTCCAAAAGTTTTTCTGCGTAGGGTAAAGCACTACCATCAATTACAGGAGGTTCTTTGCCATTTAATTCAATTCGGCAGTTATCAATTCTTAACCCAACAAGGGCCGCAAGAACGTGTTCGACAGTTAAAACCCGAATATCCCCAATTCCAAGAGTGGTTCCGCGGGATAAATCCACAACATAGTCCACAAGGGCAGGAATTTCTGTTTGTTCAGGCAGATCGACCCGAACAAACCGATAACCATAATTTTCGGGTGCAGGGTGAAATGTTATTGTGGTTTCCTCACCAGAATGTATACCAATCCCTGTTAAACTGATTGGCTTTTTTATGGTTCTTTGCTTCTCAGACATATCCGAAAAAAATATTTTAAAAAGTAACAAATTTAAAAAAAATTTAAAAAAGAGAAGGATAGGATGAAATTTCTTTCATCCTACCCCTTTAAAGTAAGCAAATTCTAAAACGGCACTATTTCATTGGTACCAAGAATAAATTGAGTAACTCTACCAAAACCCAAACCCATTCCGGATCTTTTCACAGGGTTGTTTTTGAAAAGATTTAAATATTCTTCGAATACTAGGTCAACTTCCTCGGGTTTCCTGTCGTGTATGTTTTTTAGCTGGCGAAGCTGTTTAATCATAGTTCCTTCATACAATCGCTTGCGAAGTATCTCATAGTCATATTCTCTTTCGGCTCCTCCAATAGATTCTCCTGAATACTTAAGAATAACATCCACACACTCGCAGGTTTGCCGTTCGGGGTTACAATTGCGTGTCAATTTCATATTGAAAAACTTAATCGCTTCGGGATAATGAGTTATCATCAAATTTTTATCAAAATATTCCACCAGCTTCTGCTCGTGTTCCGATTTTAAATCATCGCCCCAATTAATATTGATCTTATATTCTTTTTGTAAAATCTCAATTCCCTCTGTATATGTTATTACCTCGAAACCTTTCTCATAATAAATGTATAAGTTATGATGTTGTGCTGGCGTAAGTAATCCATATTTCGAAGAAACATTTAAAACATTGACGAAAATGAAATTTAACAAATCTTTGCAATGTTTCAATAGCCAGTCAAGGTCTGTATCGAGTGCTTCTGTCTCAAGAAGTTCAAAATCGTTTAAATGGCGCCCATCGGATTGCCACTGGCTATTGTCCTTGCGAAACGACCTGTTTGTCGAGAACATTCTTGGCAAGCCATTGAGCACTATGTCTTGTTCAAGTTGAAGTTGAACTGTTTGGGATAGCGTCAAAAAGGGCTTCTCGTTCAAAGTGAAAACATTACTCACTGCTTCGCACGAACCTGTTGCATTCGTGATTCCAGGATAAGGAACACCAATGAATCCTTCCTTCCATAGGAATTCCAATGCTGATTGATAAATTAAGCCTTTGAGAATTATTGTGTTTTTAGACATTAGACCTCCTTTAATTTGTTATTGTTTAACATATAAGCGGGTAATACCATTACCCTCGCTTGTTTTTGCATTTTGGGTGTATGGTTAGAAAAGGCAAAAAAAAAGGCTGGGAAATCCCAGCCTTTGGAAAATTTAACACCTCTTTGTTCAAGCAAGATGAACTTTAAATAAAAATTATGAATTTTGCAGGTGAGTTGTATTGTTATGTACCCTTCCGAACTTCTATGAAAACAAATCAACCTTTAACATAATTAAAGTTTCAAAAAAGCTAAATTAAGAAAAAAATTTGAAAAATAAATTTATAATTTTTTTAATAATCTTTCATTATAAATAAGGTAAATCTTAATAAGATCACATCACTACGCTACCATATTGATTTATTTCGTTTTAACATTTTACATATATGAAATTTTAAACTTCGTAGTCCGATTTAATTTTATGTTTATTATAGGTTGCAGTTTGTGTTTTAAAGAAATCAAATTTAATTCTTTATTCCAGTGATATTTTATACTGTGAACTTATAGACTTTGCTTAATCTTTTAAAAAATCGTTTTTGAATAAAATCCTTGTAATAAACATCAAGACGAGAAAAACGTCCGGTGAGAATTAAATCTCCATCATAATGAATCAGAAGTTTAGAAACAATCGGATGCCAGCCTTTTTTCTCCAGTTCGAGTTGCCCAATCTCGTCTATTACAATACATTCTGCTAAACCAATATTTCCCAAAATATATTTGCTACAAATATCGAAAGTCTCGGGGTAGAATTTCCAATCGCTAAAGTTGGGGTTATGAATTTTATTGGCTCTACATAATAAAAACCTCTCAAAGGTGGGAATTAGAACCGCATTGTATACCTGTTTTGAAGGATGTTCGAACCTAAATTCCGAGAATACGCCGATGATTTTCTTACCTTTGCCCATCTGTTCTTGGACAAAATTCCTAACATAGGTGGTCTTTCCGCTGCCTTTTCCTCCAAATATTAAAGTAAGGTTAATCATTCTTTTCCGAAGAATAAATTGTCCAAGCTTTCGAAAACAAAATTTTCATCGAAAGCACTGGCTGGCGTAGAAACTTTTGCCAAAAAATTTTTCGGAAAAAAATTGTTTTATTTGCAATAATGTATTGTTTTAAATTGTCCATTGCTTCAATCGTTAAATACAATGTTTCTTCAAATTTGGGGAAAATTTTACTGAAATGGTTGATTATTTTATCCTTATTAACTCCACTGTAAAGGATACCCATTACTTGTAGAACAAAAAGTACACGTAAAAGCATTTTAAAAACAAGAAATAATGTTTCGAGAAAATAATTATTTCTCAAATATGTAATTACGAGAGGAACCACAGTAAGAAAAGCAATAAAAAACAAAAATTTTGGCTTTCGAAAAAATAAAAGATTGCTTGTTTTCTTTTCGGGAAAACAAAATAATAGCAATAGATTCAAGAAAAGAAAAACAAACAAATTGTTCAAAATGAACCCAACAAGCAATAGTATTAACAAAGAAACAACTTTAAGTTTATTCCAATCCATTTTCTTTACTATGAATAATAATAGGACCAATTATTTTTTTTGCTAAAAAGAACGAAATAGTCCCAACAATTATCCCTATAATAACATAAACCATAGCAAAAAACATTATTAGTTCGAGAATTGTGAGGTTAATTGTTTTGCCTAAAATCATTTGTAACTCTCTAAAAATTATGTTATAAAACTTAATAAAATCGGCACCAAAAACTAAAGTTTGAGCGGCAATACCGTGGACAAAAGGATAGAGCACAATAAACCCACCAACAAGACTCGAAGAAATTAAATTTATCCCTAAACTCGAAAAAATATATTCTGCGATCAATCCTTCCAGAAAAATTGCAAGGGCAGAATTTAAACCACCTGCACCAAACGAAAATATCAACTTAACAATGGCAACAATCGAAGCCAGATAGAGACTTGTTCGTGGCTTATCGACAATATAGCGGAACGAAATTAGAAAAAAACAGGTAATCGATGAAAGCAAAAAACCTCGAAAAGGCATTTTCGACAACGATAGAATAGTTCCAACAGAAACTTCTATCGCCGACCAAAACGCGGCAAAAAACACTAAAATTTTCTGTTCTTGTTTGGTGATCATAATTAGTTAACAAAAAAAATTCCCTTGCCGAAAGGACAAGGGAACAAAGTTTTATATTAAAAGACTCCTTTCCAATTCGGCAAAAGCCTCGGGAGGCTTGGACGTTTCCATCCAAACCCATAGGCCGTTCTCCATAAGCTTCGAAGCTCTTTAGGAAAAACGGCTCGGAGTTTATTTCAAAGAACTAACAACCTTCGCGTTTTGGCTTCCCTTGCACTGTTGGTTTGGCATTAGGAGTCACAGGTTTGGGAGCCTGCATAGTCGACTGTGGAACACCAACCTTTTGAACTTCAATAGCGTGACCACCCGAGACAATTCTTGGTGTTCCCCCAAAGTATAAAGCTATCTGCTTGAGCTTTTCGTACTTTTCCTTTTCTTTCTCGGCCAATTCTGCCGGAATATTTGGAAATAAAACTTGCTCGAACCAGGCTTTATAACCTCCTTTCAAAACCATAACGTTCCGATAATCAAGAGATTTTAAGGCTAACCAGGCGTTTAAACTCTTTGTATCCTCGTCCGAAAACAAAATTATTTTTTCATTTCGTTGTAACACCCCACTAAGCAAATCCTTAACCGATAAATTTATAGCCGATGGTATTGAACCTTTTTCATACTCAACGGGGTTACGCAGGTCCACAAGTGTAAAATATTCGACCCCGGAAATAAACTTTTCCGCTAAATCAAGAGGCTCGATAAACTTTGTGGTTGAATGGGTTTCTAAAATTAATCTATTAGGGTCAATTTTCACAAGGGAAGCCTTTGTTGGATCATTAGTAAACAAGGCAATAATTCCAAGTAAAACTGCAAGAAAACCGAGCCGCTGGTTTTTCGATATATTAGGACATTTCATTTTGCACCTCCAAAAAGTTTCTTTTGAAAGATTTTTTCAAGACGGGAAGCTCCCGCAAACCCACTAACTGCAATCAACACCACTATAAAAACAACTACACCATACGGTATATGCAAGATTCCATACAGCGTTTGTTTACCCATAGCAGTTGAACTTGCAAAATCTGATATCAAAGGATATACCTCTCCGTAAATGAATACACCCAGAAAAACACCAATAAGAAAAAACAAACCATCGATTCTACCAACAGATGTCGATACAATGGAGGTTCCCGGACAGTAGCCGCCAATGATAAAACCAAAACCAAGGATAAAACCACCAACAATTTGCGGAACAAGATAAGTCGGAGTAAAATAAATCAAATTAATATCGAGCAAACCAAAAACGCCCAGGAAATATACACCAAGCATTGCTGTAACGATAGCACTAAACATAACCTTGAACACGGTCATATCGTGAAAATAGAATTGAGAAGCAAGCTTTCGCGCCGACCCAAACCCGGCTCGTTCAAGGAAAAAGCCAAATCCAATACCAATCAAAAAGGCAATAATTAGGCTAAATTCCTCTCCAAACAATCCGAACTTATAAAATGGTGCCATCATAACCAAAACCTCCTAAAAAAATAAGCCAATAAATATGCACCTGCAAAAACAGAGAGCATAAATAACCAGCTACCTAAATTAAGTAGTGCCCCGCCTGTTAGAGCCTGCCCGCTTGTACAACCTCGAGCGAGTTTTGCCCCAAAGCCCATTAATGTTCCTCCCATTAAAGCAAACATCAAACGCTTCGCATTTGATATTTTTTCCCCTTTCTCGATTTTAACCTTAACCCTACCAGCAAATAAACCAGAAAGAAAGCCACCAACAAGCACACCAAGCACTTCGAACACAAGCCAATCTTTCAAAGGATTTCCTTCGCCCGATAGATAATCCTGATAGAATTCATTTCCGCTTGCGTGTGAAGGTGCAAGTTTAGCAACACTCGAAGCCACAATAGTCGACATTGCTCCCGATGCCCCAAGGCCCCTTCCCATAATTACAAATGAAGCAAGCAAAACCAAACCTAAACCAATACCGGCAAAATATGGGTTCCAGTATGGTTTTTCCAGAAAAAGCTCACGATGGAACGCTTTTTCACCAATCTGCTTGTTCCCCAATTCTTGTTCCATACTTCACCTATAATTTATTAATAAATTGTAAAAAAATTTCGGCCCCAATGGCTATATTGTCCCGCATACACAACCACAAATCGAAGAATTAATCCGCCAATCATCACCAGGATAGGAGCTACATTGGTGTGGGGTATTTTGTCATTTACCGAAAATATTTGAATTATAAAAGGAATTATAATTCCAATGAAAACAACGAAGACCCAGAACACAGATGCAAAAGGTCCTGTAAGAATTAATTTGGCTGCATCGATATGTACTTGACTGGAGGTGACAAAACCAATTATCATTAAAATAATAATTATCAACTCGGCAATCAAAAAGCCATTATCGGCTTTGGCCAGCAAATGTCTTTCTGTAGGGTCTTTGCCAATTAAATGCACAAGAGCGGAAGCACTTGAAAGACCCGAAGTAAGGAACAATGCCCAAAGCATAGGACTATTCCAGGCTGGCCGAGCAGAAAAAGCACTCAATAAAACAGCGGTGTAAGCACCAAGTAAACCGCCAAATACCATACTCATTGCACCAAGAAACTTAACAAATTGCTGTTTGCTTCTTAATTTGTTCGATAACTCATAAAGTTTAGGAAACTTATTTCCAAGTTCATCGGGAACCCTAATCAAAATCCCAAGAAATAAAATTGGATATATAAAAATCAAAATCCAAGCACCCCAAGACATTGGCGATTGCCATTTGAAGTTCAAATACAGGTTCCATACATAAAGTTTATGCTCAAGATCCAAAAACAATGCAAACATACCAAATGAAATAGCTATAATGCCGATGATGGGAATTCGAAAACAAGAACAAAGTGTATTCTTTGTTCGCCCTGTTAAAATAAAATAGCCTGAAATAATCATCATTCCGGCAACTAAACCGCCTAAAAAAAGGTAAACTGGAATTTCCCAGCCCCAGATACTCAAATGGGGATCAATCATTTCATTTCGCCTTGTAATAATCAACTCATTCATTTTTTCCTCCTCTTAATACAAATAATAGATTTGAGGTTTGGTTCCTGTCTCCGGCAACAATACGTGATATTTTCGCGATTGTAGCAATTTAGAGACAATACTATTCGGATCCTCCAAATCGCCAAAATACATACAATGGGTTGGGCAAGTAGAAACGCACGCTGGGTCGAGACCTTCTACAACACGATGCTCACAAAATGTGCATTTCGAAGCGTAACCATCGGGATGAATAAACCTTGCGTCGTATGGACAGGCGGCAATACAAGCCTTGCAACCAATACATTTAATGTAATCCACCAATACAATCCCACCAGTTTCGGAAATATGGCTCGCCCCGGTTGGGCAAGTGTAAACGCACGGTGGATTATCGCAATGATTACACCGTTCCGAACGTATTTCCATATGTAATGTTGGAAATTTCCCTATCGTCTCATACGCAATCCAGTCCCGATTAAATCCTTCTGGCACCTCGTTTTCTGTTTTGCAAGCAACTACGCAATCCATACATCCTACGCATTTGGTTGTATCTATTACCATTGCATAGCGTGCCATCTCTTACTCCTTTACAAATGTTACAAAATTGTTATTCATTCCAGTACCACCCATAATAGGATCGAGATCGTAATGAGTTATTAGCTCTGAATCGCTCGCCCCTTTCAAATAGGCTCGTTTCAAGCTCTTTGAGGTGTGTCCAAAACCATGGTAAATGTACACACAATCGGGTCGAATTCTTTGTGTCACTCGAACTTTAACTTTGTTGCTGATTTTCCCATCCTGATTTTTTAAACGAACATATTCACCATTCGATAAGCCAAGAGAAACAGCAACATCGCTATTCACCCAAACCTCGTTTTCCTCCACCATATCCATCAAAATCCTGTTCGATTGTGTCATACTAAAAGTATGAACAGGCACACGACCAAAAAGCAATCGGAAATATCCAGGAGGTGGTTCTGGTGGTCGTTCATAGGTTGGAAAAGGCGAGAAACCTTTCTCGGCAAGTTGTGTTGAATATAATTCAATCTTTTGAGTTGGGGTATATGGAAACTCCAGCTTCAAACCATCTTCAACGTAAATTGGTTGCTCATTCCCCAAAATAACACCGTCCTTTTTCAATTGTTCATAGGATAATCCTGCCGCTTCAACACGATATTTCAAATATTCTTCTATATGTTTCCAGGGATAGTATTGTTCCAAGCCAAGTTTCACAGCAAGTTCACGAGCTATCCACCAACCATCTTTCTGGTCGTGCGGAGGCGGAACAACCGGCTGCCGTATCCCAACGAAAGGAACACGAAATGGGGATATGTTCAACTCGTCGAACCTTTCGAGATAAATAGCTTCGGGGAGAACAACATCAGCCCACATTGCAATCTCATTTGGAATTACATCTATTACTAAAAGGAATTCTAATTTTTTGATGGCTTCTAAAGTTTCGGAAGGATTAGGCAAAGTTTGGATGAGATTCGTTCCATACACCACCCAGGCTTTAATTGGATACGGCTCACCAGTAATTGTTGCCGAACGAACCCCTTGTGTTAGCCCCTCTTCTTCACCTGCGAATGGAAACCTGGAATTCGGATTATATACAACTTCGTAATTAGCTTCGGGGTACGGCGGATAAGGGTATTTTGGAATATCCATCTTGACAGGTTTAAAGAAACCACCGCGCCGGTTCCAATTCCCAAGTAGGGCATTTACTATTGCTATCGCTCGGATTCTTTGTACATCATTGCCATACCAATTGACTCGTCTACCCGGATGCACAAAAGATGAGGGTTTATACCGAGCAAGTTCCCGTATGGTTTCTTTAATCAAATCTGGTTCAATTCCAGTTTCGACAAATGCCCATTCAGCGGTAAATGGTTTTATATATTCTTTCAATTGCTCAAAACCGTGAGTATAATTATTAACAAACTCTTTGTCATAAAGCTCCTCCTCAATTAATATATTTATCCAAGCTAAAAGCAAAGCCGTATCGGTTCCAGGTTTGATTGGAAGATAATACTTAGCTTTGCTAGCTGCTATCGAAAATCTTGGATCAACTACGATAATATTGGCTCCACGTTCTATTGCTTCGGCAAACTCCTGAACCTGAGTGTTATGCATATTCTCTCCAAGATGTGACCCTATAAGGGCAAAACATTTGGAGTTCTTTATATCCGTCCGCTCGGGGGAACCAACGATCTCCCCATAAGTAAGCTCAAAAGCAACTTCTCTTGGACCTCGGCATTGAGCAAATGAGGGAGCGGTGATATTCTTTACACCAAAAGCTTTAAGCGTATGCTTTAAAAACACTCCACCCGGTCCATGGCTGAAAAGTGCTATAGATTGGGGCCCATATTTGTCCTTGATCTCCATTAACTTCTTGGCAGAATAATTTAAAGCTTCGTCCCAGGTAGTCACTTTCCATTTCTCATCGCCACGAGAACTTATGCGAACAAGCGGGGCTTTTAACCTATCCGGGTCGTAGTGTTGACCCACTCCACCACTCCCACGCGGGCAAAGTCGACCCTTGCTCAAAGGGTCAAGCGGATTCCCTTCGAGCTTCCAAAGTTTACCATCTTTTACATATCCGATTAATCCACATTTCCAAAAACACAATGAACAATATGACGGGACTTTTACAATTCCTTTTTTCCGTCCCGATAAAGAAAATGCATTCTCTACAACACGATTGCTGGTAGCAACAATTGCAGCACCTGCAAACGTTGCACCCGATATTTGCAGAAACTTCCTCCTTGTTACCTTTGCCTCCATAAACTACTCAGATTTTTTTTAAAAAATTTTTTAACTCCTCACAATTAGTAAAGTTTGAATAAACCTCGCAGGCTCGACAATCCCGATTTTCGCAAACATTTCCTTTGTGGCTAAATGTCCAACAAGGTGAACCAATAGAATTATAAGCTGGACAATTATTCCTATCTTGGACAGGGCAGTTAACTATTTTCCAACAAGGAATCAACGAAAGAATTGCTTTGATTGCAGAAATGGAAAACTTCTTATTTGTAATTGCATCCCTAATGCACTCCATCCTTTCGATATCCGCAATTGAATAAAGTCGATTCTTTTGATTTGTCCCACGAGAGGTTAAAATCAAACCTTCGCGTTCATACATTCTTAAGGTAAAAACGCTTATTCCAAGAAGCCTCGAAACAACTCCGATCGGGTAAATGGGCTCACTCTTGTTAATGTATTTTTTTACACCTAAATCATTTTCCATAATCATACCCGCATAACCAGAACAAAACAAAATTGGTAATTTGGTTCTTTTTGTTTCCTTTTCCCTTATATTCCCAAATTTTCATATTACATTATGAAATTTCTAATCATTTGACATCCAAAATTATCAATTGTTTAAATACTGTTATTTATAATTTCCCATTACTTGCCCCAAAAAAACATCATTGAATTTAAAAAAGAATTTAGCTTAAACTTAGTAAGTTGGGAACAAAACGATTAGTGATATAGTATCATTACAACATACAAATTACAGACAATATTTTCTTTTTAAACATTTTTTTGAAATCCAAACTTGGTTAGACAATAGGGAATAATTTACTAGAATCCTTTCTGTGGATGAGATTATAAGATTGAATTTGAATATAGATAGTTACTTTTTGAAAGCTCTATTCTTCGTAACAAAGTTAAATTTCAAAATCAAATTAGGTTTTGTTACATTCTAAACTGTTTCAGTTCTTCTTTCAGCCTTTGAATGTCGGCTAACCAAGATTCGATATCCTCCTCGTGCTCAATTTCCTCGTTCAAAATTGTTGTAGCAATTTGATATGTTGCAAAATCCTTTCCGTTTGTAAGTGTTGCAATTTCCTGATAGCGTTGAATGGCACACCTTTCTGCCTCCAAATTTTGTTGCAATATGACTTCAATGTAAGGATCCATAGGGGCATCATACTTGCAACGGGAATATTTGAACCAATCCTCTGGTGTTAAAATAGGTGTCCCGCCAAGTTGAATTATTCTGTCGACTACAAGAACAGCGTGGTTCAACTCCTGGGTAGCATGCAACAGAAGTTCCTTTTCGATATCTCCGCGCATAGGCCCAACCATCAGTCGAGCCCCAATCCAATACTGGTAAAATGCAAGCCATTCTTCGGCAAGTGCTGAGTTGAGTTGTTGAATCAACTCATTAACATCGATACCAATGATTTCAATAGATTTTCGACCCATCTCACACCTCAAAAAAAGCAATTTAAAAAAATTTCTAAAAAAGGAAACCAGGCTCTTTCGAGCCTGGATGGGGGTTGCTTTGTTTTGTTAAATAATGGTTGTGGGGGAAACTTATCTTTTTGTGCTATCTTTCACGGATTGAGACTTTTCAGTTCGACTACTCTTTTGAACATCTTCGCGTTCGATGCTCGAAGGATAACCCAATGTTTGAATAGCAAAGAGAATCATATCTTCCTGGATTTGCGTCGAATCGTATTTAACTTCAAGACGCTTGGAGTTCAAATCCATCTCGGCTTCGGAAACGCCCTTTAACATATTTACAATTGTTTCAATCTTCACCTTCGCTTCTTTGCTTTTTGTTTCAATTTTAAAAATAGCAGTAGACAAATTGTCCTGTGCAAAAGTTACACCTATTGCAAGAAAAATTGTTATAATCGACAAACCAACTGCTTTTGCAAAGTACCTTTTCATTTTTCAACTCAATTTTGTTTAACCAAAACACAACTACGTAGAAATGTGTAAAAAGTTTCAAAATTTTTTAAATTTTACCTGATTTGTTCCTAATAATTAGTTGCAAGAAAACCACCTTATGATTACTCAAACCGTAAATTAAACTACCAAAACAATAAGCCCATACACGAATTGGAAACCTTAATATGGGAAAAGTTTTCAGTAAAACACACGAGTGATTTACTTAGGAACAAGTGGCCGTAACACCTTGGTGAGGATGTGGGATTTGATTGAGGATACTCCCATTCACCTAAAAAGGTTCAAAATATAGGAGTTATCTCGTAGCCAACGATCTTTGGCTTTATAATCCTTTGAAAAAATGGAGATAAAATTATAGAATTGTTTGGAATGGTTTCGGTAAACAATATGGGCTAACTCGTGGATAATTATATGTTCAATGATTTCCTCGGGCAGAAGAATCAATCGCCAGTTCAAATTGATACTTCCGTTTTTACCGCAGGAACCCCATACGGTTTTGGAGTCTCTGATTTGAAATTTCCTATACTTTATATTCATTTTTTCAGAGCACTTATCCAGAAAACTTCGCAGCAAATTTTCGGCTGTCGATTTATAAAAATTCACTAATTTCCTTTGAATCGTTAATTTATCGGCATATGGAACACAAATCTTTTGGTTCTGCACATCCACTCCAACATCCGACCTAACCCAAAAACTGAGCTTATATGTTTTGCCAAGAAGTAAAAACTCCTCGCCTTCTTCATAATTATTTTGCTTGATTTTGTTAAGATTTCTTAGCACACGCTCCCGTGTTTTTACAATCCAATTTGTTTTTTTCTCGACAATTCGAATAACATCGTTTTGTGTAGCATTACAAGGAGCAAAAACTATCAAATCACCATTTTCATCTATACGCAAACGAAAACCTTTCCTTTCCGTAAAAACTAATCTTTTAATTTCGATTTTCATTCTAAAATAAATTAAAAAACAAACTGTCGATTTTTTTCAAAAACTAAAAGCCAAAGATTCTATTCTCTTTCTTGATTCATCAACAGGTAAGCTTTAATAAAGTCGTCAATGTCTCCATCCATTACAGCTTGAATATCACCTTTTTTCACCTCGGTTCTATGGTCATTAACAAGAGTATAAGGTTGAAAAATATAGGAACGAATCTGGCTTCCCCATTCGATTTTCTTCTTTTTACTTTCAATTTCTGCACGGGCTTTTTCTTCCTCCTCCAACTTCATTTGATAGAGTCTTGCTTTAAGCATTTTCAAAGCACGTTCTCGGTTTTGAAATTGAGACCGCTCTTGCTGGCAGGACACAACAATCCCTGTTGGCTTATGCCGTAGTCTCACCGCCGTCTCAACCTTGTTGACATTCTGTCCACCTTTTCCACCTGAGCGAAATGTTTCCATCTCAATATCTTCAGGATCAATTTCAATCTGAATGTCATCTTCGACAACAGGATAAACAAATACAGAAGCGAATGAAGTGTGCCTGCGGGCATTGGCATCGAAAGGGGAAATCCGAACAAGCCTGTGTACCCCATTTTCAGACTTTAAATAACCGTAAGCATATTTACCCCTGATTTCGATTGTAGCCGATTTGATACCAGCTCCGTCGCCTTCCAAACGGTCAACAAGAAAAACTTCGTAGCCGTGACGCTCAGCCCAACGAGTGTACATCCGAAGCAACATTTCCGCCCAGTCCTGTGCTTCGGTTCCCCCAGCACCGGGATGTATAGTTAGCAAAGCATCTCGATGGTCATCTTTACCTGAAAGTAACTTTTTTAATTCAAGTTCCGAAACCTTTTGTTCAATCCTTTCAATTTCTTTTTGAATTTCGGGCAAGAGGCTTTCGTCACGGTTTTCATCTATAAGATTTAAAATTTCCGTTGTTTCGCGAATTTCTTTGTCCAATTCCTTCCATTCATCGAGAATTTCTTTCAATTGAGAAATGGTTTGCATTGTTTTCTGGGCTTTTTCGGGGTCATCCCAGAAATTTGGGTCATTGATTAACTCGTTAAGTTCCTCTATTAGTTTTTCTTTCGAAGGAATGTCAAAGATACCTCCGTAGGTCTTCGGAGCGTTTTGCCAACTCTTCTAATTTATTGTGATAAGGCTCAATTATCATTTTAAAATAATGTTATTTTTCGCAAACTTCTAATTGGGCTTTCAACTCTGCGATTCGAATTGCAATTTCACTTTTTTCCTTTTCCGATTTGGCTTGTATTATTTTGCCTTTTAAATCTGTAAGCAATTGTTCCGTTTGTCCCTTGTCAATATCTTCTCGGGAATAAGCTTTCTCGACACACACCCAAACTTTATTCTCTTGAACCATTACGAAACCAGTACCGACGGCAAATAGTAACTTGTTATCATTTTCATCGATTGCCGAAACAACTCCGGGAATCAAAGTCGAAACTATAGGTGCGTGGTTAAATAATATTTGAAAAGGAGCAAATTCTCCCGGAACAGTTACCGACACAACTTTACCTTGAAATAACGGTCGTTGAGGAGTTACAATTTCTAAATCAAGCAATTTGTCCATATTCCAACCCGAAGTTAAATTCCTTGTTTTTTAGCACGGTCGAATACCTCGTCGATTGGTCCAGCATAACTAAACAAAGGCTCGGGAATGTGATCGCACTCACCTTCCAAAATTGCCTTAAATCCGGCAATTGTATCGTTTATTGTAACATATCGCCCTTCGTAGCCGGTAAATTGTTCAGCAACGAAGAAAGGCTGGCTAAAGAATTTTTGTATTTTGCGCGCACGGTAAACTATCAACTTGTCTTCATCGCTAAGTTCGTCCATACCAAGAATGTTAATGATATCCTGCAAATCTTTGTAGGTTTGCAAAACTCTACGCACTTCCATTGCAACATTGTAGTGTTCTTCTCCAATGATTAACGGATCCATAATTCTTGATGTTGAATCGAGTGGGTCAACAGCAGGATAAATCCCTAATTCAGCTATTTGTCGAGAAAGAACGGTCTTAGCATCCAAATGGGTAAAGGTATTTGCTGGGGCAGGGTCAGTTAGGTCGTCTGCAGGAACATATACGGCCTGAACAGAAGTAATTGAACCTTTGTCGGTCGATGCAATTCTTTCTTCCAAGATACCAAGCTCGGTGGCAAGAGTAGGCTGGTATCCAACAGCCGATGGCATACGACCAAGCAAAGCAGAAACCTCGGAGCCTGCTTGAATAAATCGGAATATATTGTCGATAAAGAGCAAAACGTCTCGACCTTCGAAATCACGGAAGTATTCAGCCATAGTTAAAGCACTTAAACCAACTCGAGAACGTGCCCCGGGAGGTTCATTCATTTGACCAAAAACCAAGACTGCTTTGTTAATAACCCCTGAATGATTCATTTCAAGATACAAGTCGTTTCCTTCACGTGTTCGTTCACCTACACCCGCAAATACAGAATAGCCCCCGTGGTGAACAGCAATATTATGAATTAATTCCTGAATAATAACAGTTTTACCAACACCAGCTCCGCCAAAAAGGCCCGTTTTTCCACCTTTCGTAAACGGTTCGATCAAGTCGATAACTTTAATACCAGTTTCGAACATTTCTTTTTTCGTTGAAAGAGATGAAAATTTTGGAGCCGGCCGGTGGATTGGAAGTCGCATTTTAGCATCTACAGGCGGTTTTCCATCGATCGGGCGCCCAAGAAGATTAAACATCCTTCCAAGAGTTTCGGGTCCAACTGGAACAGTAATAGGTCCCCCTGTATCATAAACTTTCATTCCGCGAACTAAACCATCAGTTGTATCAAGCGCAACCGACCTAACTCGGTTTTCACCAAGGTCCTGTTGAACTTCGCATACCAAGACATCGTCTTCCCCAGTTTCAGGGTGCTTTCGTGGAATTTCCAGAGCATTAAGCACCGAAGGAATTTGCCCATCACTAAATTCAACGTCCACAACTGGACCAATTACCTGAACAATTCTACCTTCATTCATAGTTCACCAATATTTCGTTTATTAAATTATTTGCTAAGTATAAAAATTCAAAATTAGTTATAAATTTACATTCTTACAAAAGAAACAAATTTTAAATATAAATTTTATAATTCTGTATTCAGTTTTGTTTTTAAAAAATTATGTCATTTATTTATTATTTGGTTCTATGCTTAAAAATTATTACACTTTAAACCAGCTGGTGAAGGAATTTCGCTCATTAATCGGAAAAGTCATTGTCGATGCTTTTACCCAATCGAAAAATAATCTTATAATTAAGTTTTATGATTACGAAGAGCAATTTCAAATTTTGCAATTTTCTTGTTTAACAAACTTAGAGGCTATTTTCTTACGGAGAAACTTTGAACGCTCCCGGGCAAATTCAACAGATATTTTTCCTCAAATAATCGGAGAAAAAGTGGCCGATATAAGTCTTGTTGAAAATAACCGAGTAATTAAAATGCATCTGACCGAAGCGGATTTATACTTTTTTCTCTTCGGCGGCTCACGTAATAATGCATTTCTTGTTTCTCGTGAAGGTAAAATCTTACAGAGCTTTCTGAAACCCAAAAATTATGTCAATAAATTTCTCGTTGAGCTTTTCGAAGAACAAAAGTTGCCTCAAGATTCGACTGTTTTTGATTACATTTCGAAGCATAAGTTCCTTGGCAAAATTTATGCTGACTTAATCGTAGAAGAGCTTGGACTGAATCGAAATCTATTATTTAAACAACTCGACAAAAAATTTCGGGAAGATTTAGATACTTATCTTAATAAATTTATATCGAAGCTTTTATCGTCTAACGAATACTTTGTTTATTTCGCAAAGGACAAGTATTTGGTCTCTTTAATACAACTTCCCAAATTCGAGCTTCAAAAGTCTTTTAAATCAATCTCCGATGCAGTTTCATTTACTTTTGTAAATAATGTCAAAAATATTGAAAACCTTAAAGAGATAAAATCGATTGAAACATTTTTTTTGAAAAGGATTAACTTCTTAAGAGCAAAACTTGAGCAAGCAAATCGAAACGAGCAAATTTTAAAACAAACAGAATCTTATAAATCATTTGCAGACTTATTAATTTCGCAACCAAATTTGAAGATAAAAGGTAAAAACCTAATTAGACTGGTAGATTTTGAGGGAAAAGAAGTAACAATTCCTTTAAAACCCGAATACGATTTATTGGAAAATGCACAAATCTATTACGATAAAGCCAAAAGGTTACAGGAGAAAATAAAACAACAAGCAGATAAAAAAGAAAAAATCAAAAATGAATTAAAATTTTACGAAAAAGCTTTGAAGGAATTAGAACAATTAAAAGATACAAAGGAAATTAACGATTTCAAAAAAAGGTTTAAAGAATTGATGGAGCAGAAAGAACAAAAGGGGCAAAACACCGAGAATCGCTTCCGAAAGTTCAAAATAGGCCCAGATACTCTTGTATATGTAGGGAAGAACGCAGCAAACAACGATGAACTGACCTTTGGTTTTGCTAAGCCCCACGATTATTGGTTCCACGCTCGTGGTGTTGGCGGGAGCCACTGTATTCTAAAATTACCAAAAGGGAAGTCCCCAAGCAAAGAATTATTAGAGCGTGCAGCACAAATTGCAGCGTATTTTTCTAAGGCAAAAAATTCTAAATATGTTCCCGTTTCATACACACAAAAGAAATACATAAGAAAACCCAAGGGGGCTCCTTCGGGAACCGTTCTACTTGAAAGAGAAGAAGTAATATTTGTCAATCCGAAGATTCCACAGGAAGGTTCAGACGATTTTTAGTTAGAATTTCGATGTTCTTTTGCGAAGTCTTTTTCCAGTTGGAAAATATAACGTCGGGTTTTTCGATATCTTATGAACCCAATAGTAACAGTCAGGATGGCAATTGGAACCAGCAACCAGCCTATTATTTGAAATAGAATATTTTGGAAGAACTGTACAAGAGTTAATCCAGCCGCCAAAGTAGCAAGGGCTGTGCGCTGGTAGGCAAGGAAAGTCCTCTCGCTGGCAAGTATTGAACGAATTGCGGCAAGCTGGTCATTAAGGTTTAATTCCTTTTCTATAAACTTTTTGAATAAGTCCTCGGTAAGCAAAGTTAAGCGAAAAAATTTTATCATATTTTATCTTTTGTTAAATTTGTTTTTTGGTTTTAAAAAGAATTTTAACGATTTCAAATATGGAATATTTTTTCTGATTATGGAACATAAATCATCTTTAATTAAAAGAACAGCAGAGGAATGGATTGAGTTTGGAGATGAAGCTTTCAATAATGGTGAGTATGAAAAAGCTTTTCAATACTACAAAAACGCAATACAGGAGAATGCCCATTCCCCCTTTGCATATTTTAAGGCTGGAAATGCCCTTTCGATGCTTAAAAGGTGGGATGAAGCAATAAAATATTATATCGGCACAACCACTCTTGATCCTGGATTTTCTTTTGCCTACTACAAAAAAGGGGTATGCTTTTTAGAACTTCATAAAATTCAGGAAGCGCTGAAAGAATTTTCCATCGCAGTCCAATTGAATCCAAATTTTGCACTAGCCTACTATCGGCGCGGCTATTGTTTGTATCTAATAAAAAAATTTGCCGAGGCAATTGAAGATTTGTCCAAAGCAATTGAATTAGACCCTTCCCATTCCCTTTCCTATATGTACAGAGGTAATTGCTATTTCCACTTACAAAAGCTTGAAGAGGCCCTTTCAGATTATGACCGAGCCATAGAACTCGACCCGACCGAACCAAAAAACTTCATTTCTCGTGGCGTTGTTAATATAAATTTAAAACAATATAAAGAAGCAATTGCAGATTTTACTTTGGCTATTTCTATTGATGACAAAAACTATTTGGCATACAATTACCGAGGTTATTGCTTGAACCAACTTCGCCAATTCGAACTTGCCATTGAAGATTTCGAAAAAGTTCTAAGTTTAAAAAAAGACTTTGTTGACGCGTACAACAACATTGGAATTGCATACGTTGGTTTGCGTCAATTCGAAAAAGCGATTGAATATTTCGACAAAGCAATTAACTTGAATCCGCGTATCGCCTCGGTATATTTTAATCGGGGAAATGCAAACTTACATATCCGAAATTACGTCGAAGCAATAGTAGATTACGATAAAGCTTTAACCATCGATCCAAACTATGTGTATGCATATTTTGGTCGTGGAAATGCATACTATGCACTCGAACAATGGCGAGACGCTTTGCGAGATTATTCAAAAGCAATTTCGATTAATCCAAAATTCATCAATGCTTATATTGCTCGCGGTAATGTTTATTTGAAAATGAAGCATATTCGTAAGGCTCTCGAAGACTTTACACAAGCAATCGAACTCGACCCCACCAACCCAATCCCCTATTTAAATAGGGCAATTGCCTACCGAAGCGATAACCTTTTTTCCTATGCCGTTGCAGATTTTAATGAATTCTTACGCTTGTATAGCAAAGAAGACAGGTTAACCGAAAAAGTTCGAACCTGGATTAGAAATATGGGTTATACCCCTGAATTTTGAACAACCCCATCGTTGTCCTTTACGAGACACCTCCCGTCACCACCATTTTAAAATTTTACCCCACACCAAATATTTTATCAAAAATCTTATTCAAAGAAAGTAGACTTCTAATCCAAAAAAGACTCCCGTTTGATGACTTAATTTCTTTTGAATGCACTTAGATTTATCTACAAAAGATACTTTTGGAAGATTTAATTATTTAAATGGTTAACAAACCTTCGAAAAACAAAGCAACTAAGACAAAAGTTTCCCGTGAAGAAATTTAAACAGAAAAAATTAAAATAAAATTTTTGATTGTATTTTTAGTCTCTTAATTTGTTATATTTGTATTTCGCAGGGGGGAGATGTACAAAGGTTATTTCGACGAAAGAGAAATAAAAATTAATATCTATTGGGAACCAAATACTTTGCGAGGTTTCTTATTGTCGCTTGCTATTTATTTCACACTCGTATTTGCAGTTTCTATGTGTGAATACGAACCCCCGACTTTTCCTGAATACGAACCGAAAACTATTCCATTGGAACTCATCAACTTTGGACTGGGAGATGGCACGGGTTTGAGCAAAGGAAATTTAAGCGAAGAAGGAACAGCCCATAAAGGGAAACCACCCTCAAATCAACTCGAGGATGCAAGCGTTGCTGCAAGCAAGGGCCAACGAACATCCCAAGTGGACGACCCTCTTTTGGCTAAACAAATCTTGCCGACAAGTGAACTTACATCCGAAAAAGGAAACAACGAGAAATTTGCTACCTCCGGTAAGGACATTGGGAAACAAACTGGTTCTACCGAAGGAACTGGACTCGGGGATAAAGGTTCTGGACCCGGTGCTGGCTTTGGCCTTGGTGATATTGAATGGGGCGGCGGTGGCAACAGAATTGTTCTTTACAAGGTTCTTCCAAAGTATCCTCCTAATTATAATGTAAATGCCCAAATTAAGTTAAAATTCACCGTATCGCCCGAAGGGGTTGTAACAAGTATAATTCCATTACAAAAAGGAGACCCCGTTTTGGAACGTTCTGCAATTGAAGCTTTAAGGCAATGGCGATTTAATAGATTAAAAGAAAACAAAGAAATGTATGGTATAATAACCTTTACTTTTCGCGTTAGTTAAATGGCTTTGTCTTCAATTTTTAGCTGGTACGACTCCCTTCCTTTGCCTTTACAAATTTTATTATTCTTGCTTTTTTTAGGACTGGTCTTCGGATTAATCAAAAAACTTTTCAAATTTGTTATTTTCGTGGTTTTGCTATTTTTGATTATTCTAGGAATATTGATATTAAAATAAAAAATGGAAAAATTAACAGATTTACAACACCAGAGAGAAACCTATAAGCTGGTCGAAAACCTTATTTCAACCCAATTTACCGACCCTTTGGAAATGCTTAAAAGGCTGGTCAAAGATATTGTCGACCACAAAGGTTTTGAAATCACCGGCGGTAGAGTGTGGGAACTTATTCCCGAAGAACTTGCCTACGAATTAAGAATGCAATATGGAAATGTTGAGAAAATACCCGAACACTATCGTATTTATATTCAAGACCAACCTTTTCTTTCTGAGCTTGTTAAAGAAAGAACCCTTACCAAAGTTGAAACCGACAAGGTTTTGAAAGAAAAGGGTATTAAATTGTACTCTGTTACAGGAGTTGGTCCAATTATCCGAACTCGTTTGGGCAAATTTTATAAATACCTTTTAGGTTTTAATGCTCCCGAGATCAAACCAACATTCTCGGAAACTTTAACCATAATCAGTAGCGTTGCAACTGTCTCGATGAAAAACATTATAGATTTGCTCGAAAAGCAGAAGATACGCGAGGATTTATACCAAGCCGCACAAATACAAAGGAGCCTTTTACCCGACCATAGCACCGATTTTTTAGATTACGAGCTCTATGGTGTTTGTATTCCCGACAGCGCCGTTGGAGGTGATTTTTTCGATTATCTCAAACCAGAATCAACCGATGAGGAAGAAAAACTTGGAATTGTTATTGGCGACGCCTCGAGCAAGGGACTGCCTGCTGCTGTTCAAGCTCTTTTCGTCTCTGGTGCTTTCCGTATGGGCTGGAGCTACTCCACACGAATGAGCGACCTTTTCCATAGATTAAACAAACTTGTTTACACTACATTTCCTTACGAAAGGTTTGTTACACTTTTTTACTGCGAATTAACATCCTCACAAAATAGATTGGTTCTATACGTAAACGCTGGCCACCCAGCACCTATTCATTATCGTGCGGGATCCGATAGAATTACAAAACTTATGCCTACAGGTGGTTTACTCGGTATTATGCCGAAACAAAAATTTAAAGTCGAAAACATTCGTATGCATGTTGGCGATATCCTTGTTCTCTTCACCGATGGCATAACAGAAGCAATGGACGAAAACCGTAAAATTTATGGCGAAGAAAGATTATTCAAAATTTTAAAATATACGAAGGAACTCTCGGCAAAAGAAATTGCTTTCGAAATTATTGAAGATGTTAATAAATTTTCAGCTAAGTCGGATGTCAACGACGACAAAACCATAATTGTCGTTAAAAGGACAGGCAAAATATGAAGATAGCTTGCGTTCAATTTGCTCCGGTTTTTAAAAATATCAAGTCCAATTTTGATTATTTGGTCAGCACGGTGAAAAGTATCGATGCTGATTTAGTCTGCTTCCCGGAACTTTCCCTGACAGGATACTTTTTTCAATCGTTCGAAGAAGTGTTGCCCTTCTCAATTCCATTTGATTCCGAATTGCTCAGTGAATTACAAAACATAGCAACAAAATTAAACAGAATTATTGTATTTGGTTTTGCTGAAAAGGCTGTGAACAAAGTTTATAATTCCTGTGCAGTGCTCTTTCCAGAGTCAACATTTTCATTTGTTTACCGAAAAACCCATCTTTTTTACCGAGAGCGTTTCGTCTTTACACCTGGCGACACTGGATTCATAGTTGTAAAATATCCACCGTTGGATGTGAGTATTGGGGCAATGATTTGCTACGATTGGCGATTTCCCGAAGCTGCCCGCTCCTTGGCTCTCAAAGGCGCGGATTTAATTGTGTGTCCTTCTAATCTTGTTACAAAAGTTTGGTCTTTGGCAATGCCAACTCGTGCATTAGAAAACAAAATTTATCTCGCAGTCGCTAACCGAGTTGGAACGGAAACGAATGCCGGCGAAACTTTGCATTTTAATGGAAAATCTGGAATATGGGATTACAATGGTAAATTAATTGCAACTGCAAGCGAAGATAATCCCGAGGTTATTTTCGCTGAAATTCAACCACAAGAAACCCGAAATAAATCAATCGACCGGTTTAATGATATATTTTCAGACCGACGTCCCGAAATGTATAAAGTTCTTTTGGGTGGAAATTGAAAGAAAAGAACTCAATAACTATGATTTTGTTCGCATTGATTGTTCTTGCACTACCGTTAAAATCACAAGAGGCTTTCACGTCAACAAGTTTTGCCGACACTGTTCGACAATATGGAGTTTTTGGTGCATATAATTTGAACTATCATATAGCGGACTTCAGGAAATTACCGGGGATTCCTAATTGCTGTTTGGGTTTCAAAAGTGGTCAGGGCAAAGGATATACTGCTGGAGCTTACATCGAAATTCCTTTGCCTTTTAGACTATTCGCAGGTTTACGCGCTTCTTTTACACAGCTGGATGGTTGGCTTCAACAGAAGGAAACTACCTGGGTACGCCTTCAAGATTCACTCGTTATTGGTTCTTTTGAACATAATCTGAAATCGAACATTTTTACGTTTGGCTTCGAACCATATTTTCGCTACAACCCCTTTTATGGTTTAGGGCTTTTTGCTGGTGGTAGAATTGCTTTTCCACTTATTAAAAAATTTGAACAGTGGGAACAGCTCGTTGAACCACACGATCGTGGTGTATTCGTAGATACTCAATCTCGAATAAGAAATAAATTTTCGGGAAATATACCCGAAGCCAAATCAATTCAAGCAGATTTTCATTTTGGTTTATCTTATGATCTTGCTCTATCCAAAAACAAAAGTTTTATCCTTTCTCCTTTTGTTTCCTATCATATTGGAATGAACGACATTGCCGATAGTGTTAAATGGAAAGTAAATTCTTTCCGAATTGGATTATCAATTAAATATTTACCTATTCATAAAGAAAAACCTAAGGAAATTAAGCCTCGAGAAGAATTTCGCAGGGTATTCATTATCGACACGATTATAGTAGAAAACGAAAGCGTCCTTCGAACGAAATTTTCATTTGGCAAGGAGAAAAGAGATACCATAATTGAAAAATCTACAGAATTGATTACAATCACCGAAAAAATACATCGAACCGATACACTATTCCGAAAACCCAAACCTATTGCAAAAATAGATGTCAATACCACAACAATTTATCTCGAAACACAATTTGTTACACAAGCCTTTCCAATTCTTCCAATTGTGTTTTTCGAATATAATTCATCGGAAATTCTCGATTTCTATGAAAAAATCCAGCATACGGACGAGTTCAACTATGATAGCCTTCCAACCAAACCTCTTGAATTAAATAAGCAAATTCTGAATATTATCGGTTACAGGCTTAAACAAAAACCTGAATCCCAAATTACAATTATTGGATTTTCGGATTCAACCACAGAAAAAGCCAATTGCGAGTTAGCGCAAAAACGTGCCCAGGCAGTCAAAAGTTATTTGGTAGATGTTTGGAACATAGAGCCAAAAAGAATCCTTGTTCAAACAGGCAAAGAAAAGTGCTACCCTAAAAACAGAACAATTACCCCAAATGATAGTGGATACTCCGAAAATCGAAGAGTGTTGATAAGCTCTACCGATCCAGAAATATTGCAACCAGTAGCAAAGAAAAGATTTTTGGAACTACTCGACTTCAAGCCAAAAGTTTTGGAATTCAACCCTACAAATTCTTTTTTGCCCGGACTTCGTCGCTGGAACCTAAATGTTGAAGCCGAAGGTAAAACCATTTTATCCTATTCTGGAAACCAAATTCCATCTACGATTAACGAAAACATTCAAGAAAAACTTGCAGATTTGCTTACACATAATCAAACCCTTATTGTGAACTTTTCGGTCGAAGATAACGAAGGGAATATTTCTCAGGATAAAAAGAAAATAACTGTAATCAACGACACAAATGAAATCGAGATCCAAAGATTGTCTTTGATTTTATTCGATGTCGCAAGTTCCGAGATTCCGCGTGGGACAAAATCAGAAATAGCCAAGTTCCTTACCACAAATTCCGAGCTCACCCAGGCACGAATAATTGGCTATTCCGATATCCTTGGAGATAGAGACTTCAATTACGAGCTTTCAAAAAAACGAGCCGAAAAAACTCTTGAACTAATCAAAAATATCGACCCCAATATTGAAATCATCGAGGTTAAAGGGCTTGGTTCCTCAAGGTTCCCACCTGGTATTAAATCTTACAGTTCCCCCCCCGAACGCTTTCTTTCCCGAACCGTTTACATCGAGCTAATTAAGAAATGGAAGTAGCTCTTTCTTGCCTCGCAACTTCAACATTTCCAAATTCTTTTTCTTTGGGTAAAATTAAATTTATAGTTTCTCCGGAGTTAGCTTTTAATTTTGCTTTTTTCGAGTATCTTATCAGCAAATCCTTGATTAAACTTTCTTCACAATTTCCATCGAGTAAGACAGCAATTGGTGCGGGCTCGGTCAAAGTAAACATTGGAAATTTGCCGTTGGCAATCCTGAAAATCTTCCTATTCTCAAAATCATTTCTACCAAGAACAATCCAGTAATGTTCATCGATGAAATGTCTCCCCATTACCGATAATCGGGCAGTATCCACATTCAGAGGCTTGTTTTCTTTCAAAATTTTTAATAATCGCTGGCCAATATGTGGATCTGTTAGAAGACAACCACCGGCAGGAGTGGGAACATTTTCAATCCCATACTTCTTAGCTAAATTGAATTGAAGTTTTCTCGTTCTTCCAAATGAACCATATAATTTTTCTCTATCAATCCATCCAAGTTGTTCGGGTAATGTGGGAGAAAGAATTTTTGCCGATAATGGTCGAACTAATAAGCCATCTACTCCCGATTCTTTTTTAATTACTTCCATTGCCCACCTGTTTTGACTCATTGGCCTTTGTCCTATAACTTCACCAGTAACGATAAAATCCGCATTAAGATATTTCAGAAGTTTATGGGTTTTCGAAAACATCAAAATCTTGCACGCTATACAAGGGTTAGCCAAACAACCATACCCATATCTTGGCTTCTTAAGAATTTTCAAAAAATCCACAGTAATATCTATTAGTACACTTTTTTCAAATCCCAGAGATTTGCAGCGTTGGCGAAATGACTCTGGTTTCTCGATATACTTCCAGTTGAAAAAAGGTGTAACATAAGTTACAGGGATAACCTCTATTCCCTGCTCTTGAATAATCTTCCCAGCAAGAATACTATCGAGACCATTCGAAAAAAGTAATAATGCTTTTTTCATATAACCCAGTCGATGAAAAAACACCAATAATGTATATCATATTATATAACTAAAGAAAATACAAAAATATTGTGTATAACTTTGCTAAAAATTTTCAATAACCAACTCATTTATTGAGTAGTAAGACTTAAAGTAGAAAGCTGGAAAGCTGTGTTTTGGTATTGCAGGCTATTACTCCGAAATGCAATTTATATAAAAGGAACTATCAAAAATAAGATTCCGATTCGTTAGGGAAATTAAGATTTCTCACATCCTCAGCATATTGCTTGAAAGCATTAAGAATTGTATCGTAAAGCCGAGCATAACGACGTACAAACCGCGGACTGAAGTCGATTGTTAAACCCAACATATCAGTGTAAACAAGTATTTGACCATCACAATAGGGGCCTGCACCAATACCAATTGTTGGAACTTTAAGTGTTTCGGTAATGCGCTTTGCCAGATTTGCTGGAATTTTTTCGAGTACAACAGCAAACGCTCCAGCCTGCTCCAAATTGACAGCATCGCGAAATATCGATTCAGCCTCTTCGGGATCTTTACCACGAGCACGATATGACCCAAATTTATGAATGCTTTGAGGAGTCAATCCAACATGACCCATCACTGGAATTCCGCTTTCGGTCATTCGCCGAATCGCTTGAAGAATAATTTCGCTTGCTCCCTCGAGCTTAACTCCACCACAACCGGTCTCTTTCATAATTCGACCGGCGTTGGTAAATGCTTCGTCGGCAGAAACCTGAAACGACATAAAAGGCATATCGGCAATAATCAGCGGTCGCTTAGCACCCCGAACCACTGCCTTGGTGTGGTAAATAATCTCGTCCAATGTTACAGGAATTGTAGTTTCGAGGCCTTGAACAACATTTCCAAGTGAATCGCCAACGAGTATCAAATCGATTCCACTTTCGTCCAATATGCGAGCTATCAAAGCATCATAGCCTGTCAGGGCAACAATCTTCCGCCCCGCTTTTTTCATCTCTTGTAGGCGAAAAGTTGTAACCTTCTTCGGCTCAAAACTTGCACTTCCGATATAGTCCATAAAATTTAAAGTTAACCCAATTTTTGTAGAATTAAAATATATTCATATTTCATTGTCGAATCCTTAGCACCTTTAATATTTGAAGGAGAATTTTCCATTGGGATTCTTTTATTCGAAATTGCTCTTACAATTGTTTTGTGATGCTTTAAACCGAAGAGTTCGAAAAATTCAACTGAAATTAAATCAGTAGGTATTTCAATCCCTTTAACTTTTCTATTTCCTACAACAAAGCAAACATAGCCATTGGGTTTAACCTTTAATGAAATTACATTTATTGCTAAAAACAAATCGTAAAAAAAAGCAAATACTTCCTTGGCTCTTTTTTCATCTTTTGTAATAATTTTTTGAAAAACTTGGTAAAAATATTTCGAAGGTAATTTAAAAGAAGAATCTCTTAACTTCGAACCTAAAGAAAATTTATCCACTTTTTCATCTATACCTAGCCATTGCAAAGACAAACGAGAAAATTGACCGTATGGAACGGTAGTTTTTGAATCTCCATAGGGAGGTGAAGTAATTACCAAATCAATACTCTTATCTTTTACAGGAATGTCATCCAAAATGTTCATTTCATAAAATTGAAGTTTGCCTTTTTGAAGCTGAGAATATTTATTAAAAAAGCTAGTTAATCGACTTATATTTCTTTCGGCTACGTTTTGAAATGTTAGTAAAACATTAGGTTTTTCAAAATCGGATTTTCTTCTAAGCAGCTTGTATTCATTAAATTTAGTTTTTGAAACTCTTCTAACTGTCTCGGAAAAAACAACAAGAAAAAAATTCCTAACCGAGGGGTCACTAATTTCAAAAATGAGTTTCTTTAATTTCGAAAGTGAAAAAATAGTTTCCTCATCAAACCAAAATTTGATGTTTTTAAAATATTCCCGATCTGGGATTACTGACATATACTGTAAGCTCAAAGACTCCAAAGTGTTCAAAAGTAATTTTCCAGAAATGGGAGTTGTTCTTACCTTTGTAATTAACACAGCCAGAGGATTAATATCGAAGCCTATGAAGTTTCTACCGCTAATTAAACATTCGCCAGCAACAACACCCGAACCCATAAACGGGTCCATCACAAATGCGTCAACAGAAGAAAAGGAATGAAGTAATTTCCTTACAACAAGAAAATGAAACATAGCTGGATAAGGGTGAATTCCATATATTTCCAATGATGCGGGTACACCCTTAAAGTCAAAAGATTCATCGCGTATTCTGGGAAAAACATTATTTGTTTCAGTAAGCGATACAAATGATGTTTCGTTTTCTACCTCTCTAAAAATTTCTTCTTGCATCATAACCTTAAATAAAAGTTAAATCTTTTGGTAAATCAGACAAAGGTCTCAAAGAATATTTATTAGTAATTTTATTATAAACATCATCTCGAATATATGCATAAAGGCCTTTTTCTTGAATTTCTTTAGCTTTACTTATAGGGAAGTTATCGTCTAAAGTTAATAAGTAAAATCTTGTATTCGGAAGTATCTGTGGTAATTCTTGCTTCCATCGTTCTCTTAAAGTTCTCTTACAAGTTAAAAAAATTGCTTTGTCTCTTTTTTCTTTTGCTACTTTGATAGAAGGAATTACAATATCAATTCTTTTTAATTCTTCTTTGTCTTTGCCAGTTGGTATTTCAGCAGGAATACCTAAATGAGTTAAAAGCCTTCTTATGACTTTTTCAAAGGTTTTCCCGCCCCGTGCTTTTCTCATATTTCCAGCATTTTTTTCAAATCTTTGGACAACAAAAGCAAAATCAACAAAAATACTTGCTAACTCCTTAACAAAAACCTCAATATTGTCTTTCGAAAAAGTATTTTTTAATCGATCAACTCTCGACTTATTATCATTTATCCATTTTTGAGTTAAACTCATTAATGCCTGTTTTTCGAAATCTACGAATACTTCGGTAGCTTTTTCGTCAAACTTAAGTAATACTTGACTAAAATTATTTCGAACATATTCAACTTTTAGATTTAAGTCTTTCCAAACTTTCTCAATAATTTCGTCTAATCTTGGGATGCTTTTTAATGCTTGCGAAACTAAGTCGTCCATAACAAAAATAAAATACAAATTTAAATTTTTTTAAACATAAAAACATAAAGAAATTGTAGTAAAATTTTCCCTACATTGGTTTTCTCCCGGCGAGAAACATCGCTCCAGCGGCTATAGATGCATTGTCGATGCTTGGCAGATTGATTTTAACAGGAATGTTCAATTCTTCGGGTATATGATTGGGCGAGAAAAAGACGCCAACAGCAGGTTTCGATTCAGAAAGCATTTGAATGATGTTGTTCAACTTGATTATTAAATCGTCATCATCAAGAACATCCGAAGGAATAAAAAAAGCAAAAATAACCGCATCGGTTCCTGAAATCCCCTCTCGTATACTCAACAAATTCTCTTCCGTAGCCTCTTCGTCGATAAATCCAAAGTCGCAATCACTTTTAAAAATTTGGGCAAGAAAATTAAAAAAAAGAACTCCGTAATCGAAATTTTCCTCGTTGGTTATCGAAAATGCTGAAATTCGGGTTTCTTCGGAAAGTGGTTCAAATTTGTTTTCGCCAATAACTTGTATTTTCTGATATGCATCAATAAGACTCCGATACTCACTTGGGTCCATTCAATTCCTGTAATTGTTCCACATCCTCTCGTTCAAAGTTACGAACAAGGTCCCTAAATCTTGTAGGTAACGGAACTGGCTCAAAATTTTTTGGATTAAGATAAACCAATGTACTTTTGCCAAATGCAACAATTTGATTTTGAACGTCACAAATCAAATTTTGATATTCGAACGAGGTATTTTTTATCAAACTTATTCTTGTATGAACAAAATATTCATCGCCAAGTCGTAAAGGCAAAAAATAATCAATTTCGTTGTGAACTTTCATTAATGGAAAATCGGAAATAAAGGTCATAGGTGTAATTTTGAATCCTAAATTTTCGAAATAATCAGTTTGAGCTATCTCAAACCAATACAAATAGGCAAGATTGTGTACAACACCAAAAGAGTCAACTTCGTGGAAACGAACTTTGCCTTTGATTTTATGCTTAAATTTATTTATAAGGACTTCGGTTATCTCATCCAGTCGCATTATTAAAGGAAATTAATAAAACCAGCACCCGAATTAGACGCAATCTGGGAGCCAATAACCAGGGCCAAAGAAATAGCAAGAGGTATGCCAAGATTATCGTCAATCCGTAATAAAGCCGAAGATGACTCCACTATTCCAGCTAAAACTACCCCAACAAATGCGCTTAATAAAAAAGCAATTGGAAGTTGAAATCCAAGCCAAACAAATGTAACCACAACAAAACCCGAGAATATGAACGCCAAGAATCCTTCGAGGCTCTTATTCAAAAACCTTGTTTTGCCTAAACTTTTTCCGATTAAAGCTGCACTTGCATCCGAAACCACGAGAACATAAAATGCAGTTATAGTGGCTAATTTTGGAAAAAGCAAAACATTTAAGGTAGCAGAAATCAGCATCCAAGTTGCTCCATTAAAAACGAAATTTTGCATCTCGAATCGTCTAAATAATTTGCCGAAAATCTTGAAAATAATTTTTTGAACGATATTCTCTTTCTTTATTAGTATATCGATAATTATTGCTAAAATTGTAATTATTGTTAAAACAATAATTGCTGTTTGACGAGAAACAAATGTATAGATGATGGGAATTGATAGGGAAACCATATGGAAAAGCTTGCGCCAAATTTCAACCGAAAAAGGAACTTGGTCGTATTTTTCTACTGGCTCAAGCCTGATAATTAACTCTCTTATACTTAACATAAAATTCCCTTTCTAAACTATGAAAAAATTAACTTTGAATTCGAACGCAAAGATAAATTTGAGTTTAGAAATCCTTCGGAAAAGAAACGATGGTTTCCATGAGATTAACTCCTTATTCGTTCCCATCGACCTTTCCGACAAAATAGAATTTACTACTTCCGATGGTTTCCAGCTCCAAACTATTCCTTCCCAAATCATCACACCAATGAATGAAAATATTATTTTTAAAACTATAAAATTAATACAATTTAAATACAAAATTAACATAGAACTTATAAAAATAACACTATACAAAAAAATTCCTATTGGTGCTGGGCTTGGTGGGGGAAGTTCAAATGCAGCAACAACTCTATTGGGAGTTAACGAAATGTACAATTTAAATCTAAGCCAATCTGAATTAATCAATCTTGCCGAAAACATTGGCAGCGACGTCCCTTTTTTTGTTTTCAACAAACCTGCAATTGTTCAAGGTAGGGGCGAGATAATTCAACCAGTTCACCTCCCCTTCAATTTTAATATTGTTCTCGTTTATCCATTATTGAATATTTCGACAAAATTTGCTTACTCATTAGTTTCAAAGGGCCGACAAAAAGAACCAACAGACTTTATCAAAGTCCTTAACGAAATTAAATCACTCGATGAGTTCCGTAATAATTTTTCCAATGATTTCGAAGAAATTCTTTTCCCACACTTCCCAATTCTAAAAAAAATCAAAGAAAAGTTATACACTCTGGGAGCAAAGTATTCAGGCCTTTCGGGTAGTGGTTCAACTTGCTTCGGAATATTCGATTGCCCCACAGATGTAGAATACTTTAGAAAACAATTTCCCGAATTTTTAGTTTTTGTTTCCAAACCTATAAATGTTTTGTAATTATCTCGTTTATTTTATTTAATTTTGTAGTCTACTTTCAATAATTAATTTAAAATTTCGTTAAAATTCTTGAATTTAGAGGGATTAAAATGACGAATTTCAAAAAAACTGTTAATCCGATACTTGTTCGAATGAAGGAAACAGAAAAGGGTGTACTTTACCAATCCATAGTAGCGATGGGACAGCGTGCCCGCCAGATAAATGATCAACTTAAGCAAGAGCTTCAAATCCGCCTTGCCGACGTCGCTACTTCTTACGACACCGAAGAAGCAAATTTCGACCAAATCAATATTAGCCGCGAATTCGATAAGATTCCTAAGCCAACTATTCTTGCTATGATCGAAATGTACGAAGGTAAACTTGAATATGAAATTCGCGAACCAGAGAAGAAATAATTTTTCCGTTCATCTGCTTCTCTTTTTCAACTTAATAGTAAAAACTTAAATTAGAATTTACAGTTCATCTAAATTTTCAAAATTCATTTTGTTTGAAAAGTTCTAAACAAAACTTTTAACAAATAGTTTGTTGTTCTGTTTTCTATTTTCCATTCCGTTAGTCAAGAGTTCGATATTTTTAATCCACACTCGTAATTTTCATTTCCGTTTTAGAACAATCATTATCGAACTCGAGAAGCGATATTTCATTACCCTTTTTAAGGTTATAACTTTCGTAAGTTGTAAACATTCATCCGACTTGGCAAAAAGCTGGGGAATTTTGAATACATCGAAACCAAGATAAAATCTATCTGATATAAACTTTGAATATCAAAATATTTTTAACCTAAAGGTCTTTGCTTAATAAGTATCTATTTTACTCTGTCGATCCAGAAATTTCTAAAACCTAATGAACGGGCAACTTGTTTTGCCTCTTCGATGCTTCGGAACGGACCGATCCTAATCTTATAGTAATTAACGTTCCGAAATCGAAATGGCTTGATATAAGCATTGATGCCCTTTTGTTGCAATTGATTTAACAAATAGATCGCTTCGTCGATTTCCGGGGTAGAGAAAATTTCGATTGTATATTCTTCAATAGGCTTTTCGATACCTATACTTATTGGTGATTCCACTGCAAGTTTTACTCTTTGAGTTTTCGAAATCGCTTCATATTTCGAAGCAAACCTTCTCTCCTGTTTGGATACAGGTTTCTTCTCTGGAATCAATTCTTCTTTTGAAGTAGTTATTTCAACAATCTTGGGTGGTTTTACCTTTTCAGTACCACCAAAAACTTTCGAAGTAGAAGACTTTGGTTCTTCGATTAACTCGGAAGGTTCAAACTCTGGCTTGAAGGGTTCAGCAGCTTGTTTCTTCTCCTGAATTTCAGGTACTTTTGGTTTAACCTCTTTGCTTTCTTCCGCTTTCGAAACAACATTTTCACCTTTGGGAACAGGTTCCCTAATAAAGTTTATATATGCAAAGTACCCACCAATCAAAAGAATCATTAGAAGTAGCAATGCCCCAGAAAGCAACCATAAAACGGGAATTTTTCTACTTTGCTTTTCCTCTTTTTCTTGTTCAGTCCCTTCTTGTTGAGTTTTGGGTTCAGTTGGTTGTTCAGTTTGAACTTCAACCACCGAGGAGGGAATTTCTTCTTGCGAAACTGGTTCGGTTAAAGTTTCAACCTGTCCTTTCTCGATAGGCTCTTGAGCCATTTCTTCGACAGCTTCTTCGAGCTTGGTTCGTTCTTTCTTCTTCTTTGTCTTTTTCTTCTTTTCGAGTTCCCCACCTTCCAAAATGTCTTTCGCAATCATTTCCGAAGGTTTACCAGACGGAATTGAACTCAAATCGAATTCGACGGTCTCACCTTCGACCGACTGGGTTCCTTCCAACATATCAATTTCACGTTGCAACTCTTCTTTCTCACGAGTCGAAACCAAACCAATCCCTTCTGGTGTCTTTTCCTTTTCTTTTCTTCGCTGTTCGCTTTTTGCAAGGTCTTCGAGAATAGCATTACGAAAATCTTCGTCGAAAATCTTTGTAAATTCATCAGGGTCAACCTTAGCAACTTTTATTTCTAACGGTACATCAACAATGCTATCGGATTCGAGTAGCACTGTTTCTGTTCCTTGACTTTCATTTTCACCTACTGCCTCTGGCTCGAACGCAGGTTCCACTTCCGAGGTTGCTTGGGCAATAGCAGCCTCGGTTTCTTCATTTGCTTCCAAAGATATCTCTTGAGTTGTTTCATCAACTGCTGTTTCGCTTAGGACTTCTTTTGAAGGTTCTTCTTCAAAAATATCCCAAATCGACTTAATTTTTTGTTCCTTTTTCCCTCGTTCCGAAAAACCAATTTGCTCTTTCTCGACTCCCTGTCTCTGGTAGGGAACTGCTTCTTCATCCTCGATTAATCCAGCTTTCTGGTAGGCTCTTGCCTCTCGTTCCAACTTATCTATGCCAGCTTTTTCATATGGGATTACTTCCCGCTCCGTTTTCCCTTCCTTTTCATATTCTTCATCCGAGGTAAAAGAAGGCAATGAAAAATCTTCTTCCTGAACAACGTCTGGGGAAAGATTTTCGCTTTGCGCTCGTTCCTCGACAGATGAGATGCCAAACTCTCGAACTTTTTCCGAACCAACCTCCTGCGAAACTTCTTCGGGTTCCTCTGAAAATTCAAAGTTTTTGGATTTTACTCCAACTACTTCGAACGGTAAATCGCCGGGGTATTTCTCCAGTCGTTCAAGCAAAAATGTTTCGTCATCGGGTTCGCCCGGCTCAAATCCACCGTAATACTGAGCTTCGTAAAGTCTTTTGTCTATTTGCAAAGCCATATTAAAACTTATATGTTAAGTTGAATTTAAAGTTTAGCCCCCTCTCTTTATAATTATTCCAAACCATTACATTCGAATTTAATAAATTTTGTATTTCGAAAGAGGCAAACCATAAATGAGAAATCGAATATTCAATCAGAAACCCAATATTATTGTATGCATCAAGTTGAATTTGATTTTCTGTGTCTGCATACCTTTTACCAATGTATTCAGCAAACGCATTCCAAAAAACCTTTTCGAAAAACTTTCGCCTAAAATCCAGACGAACTTTAATTAGTGGCGTATAAGGAACTTCTTTCTTGTTGCTTGTTAAAGTGGAAATATTCAAATCTATTCTACCAGAAAAATCACCAATGGATGGAACGATTCGATAACCTTCGGCATAAATTTGGAAAAAGGTTGCATCAAGATAATCAATTCTGAAAGTTTCGATGGTAGAATTTGAAAAGACAGGATATCGTTTAGCATAGATGAATTTAGCACCAAAAGTTGTTGTATGATTCCTCGTAGGCTGAAACTTCAAATTACCTGAAATTTCGCTTAAATTGGTAAAATCGAGAAAATTTGTATCTGAAAGATAAGGGTTTTCGAATGCAAATTGCGTGAAGGACTTATTTTTCAACTTATTCGAAAAATTCCCAAAAAATTCGATGCTTTCGTTTAGGGATTTTTTAAAACCCAATCCAACTAAAACCATTGGTCTAGAATTGCCCTTTGTTGAACGAGCAAGTTGCACACCAATTTCCGGCCTTATGTCGGTTTGATTGTATTCAAATTTATAGAACCCCGATACTTCGAAAAAGTTTGCCGAATTACCTTCTAAGGAACGCAAATCAATAGTAATTTTTCCACCAAAATGGTTATTTTGCTCGAACTTAAGAATTTCGAGAAAACCAGCTATTGTGTTCTCATTTAAATCATTGCCGCTGGTACCCTGATGAAACAGATTCAAAATTCCGCCCGTGCGAAAATCGAAACCTTCGAAATTTCCATCCGATACAATTTTAACATCGAAATTCATTTGATTTCTACCCGGAGCTTTGCTAATCGCATAAAGCTTATAATCTATATATTCAAAGGACAAATTTGTAGTGGTTTTGCTACCACCAAAAATATAAAATTTTTCGGGGGCAAGATATTCCGATTGTGCTCCAAGTTTAAGCTTCGTATAGCCAGCATTTTCCAAATGTCCTCTGCTGGTTCTGAATTCTCCGTAAGAAAAAATGTCATAATCTTGAAAGTTAGTTGAATATCCAAAATTTAGATTAGCAGTTAAAAAACTTCCAAGTGAAGCAGACAAAAATCCCGCAGGAAACTTTCTCCCAATAATAGTTTCGGGATATTTAACAGGGAAAATAATGTAATTTCTTGGCTTTTCTACAAGAATCAACGAATCGATAGCACCACGTTCGAGGTAGGTTGGGAAATATGGTGTCTGCTTGGTTCCAATCTGAACATCGATTTGCTCTTTGCCTTCGATAATAAAATTCGGTAGCTCGAGCGGTTGCGATGCAGTTTGCCCTTTTAAGTAAAATGTACAAATAAGCAAAACAACAATTACAATAAAATTTTTCATTGCCTACCTACTATTTTGACTTTTGTTCAAGAGATTGCAGACGCCTTTTGGCTGTTTTGGTATAATCATCGGTTTCCCGAGTTGCCAAAATTGCTCGATAGCAATCGATAGCTTCGTTGATGTTCCCCAATTGTTCATAAAGTTCACCAAGACTGAGTAAAGACAAGGTAAACCAATCCTCAATACCTGGATAATTTTCTCGTACTTTCGTAAACTCTTCTAATGCTCTTTGCTTATTGCCCAAACGAAGATGAATTTCGCCAAGTCGATATTGTGCCTCGGCGGCCAAATTAGGGTCAACCGAAGAATTCACAAGTTGGGAAAATTCACGAATCGCATCCTCGTAAAATCCGGAAAGTCGGTAATACATTGCAATTTTATAAAGACTTTGGTCTCCAAATTCTGTGCCTTCAAAATTTTCTGCAATCCTTTTCCAAATATTAATTGCATTCACAGTATCCCCGAGAGCAAATCTTATGGTTGCTTGTTCAAATCCAGCTTGTGCTGTTGCAGGGTCATTCGGATAAAGTTCTTGTAACTTTGTGAAAAGAGAATCGGCAACCTGTATATTTGCGTTCAATTTGTAAATTAATCCTAACTCGAGAAGGGACTGAGGAGCATATTCACTCGAACTATACTTCTCACAAATTTGATTAAATAAGTTTATTGCATTCTCATATTCCCCAAGACTTTGATAGCTTTTTGCCATCCAGAAAAGCGCCTCGGGTTTCTTTTCGCTTTCGGGAAACCTTTGAATAAAGTTCTGATATTCTGCAATTGCATCTTTGAATTTCTTCTCGGAGTAAAACATTTCACCTTTTTTCATTATAAAGTCCATAGCAAAAGGGGATTCAGGGTTTCGATTAATATATTCGTCTGCAATTTGAATTGCCTCTTGCTCACGACCCATTGCAATGTAACAATATTGAAGACTTCTTAATGCATCGGCAATAAGTGGGCTTGTGGGGTATTTGTCTAATATCTCCTGATAAATTCTTGCTGCTTCCTCAAATCGGTTCATATTATACAAAGCATCAGCAATTGCGTAACGAGCTCGAGGTACCAATAGACTATTTGGGTAAGCGTCGATCAAGAAGTTAAAGCTGTTTATAGCCTCGGTGTATTCCTTTTGTTGGAACTTTATCCAGGCGGTCAAATATAAAGCATTTGGAGCAAAGGAAGAGTTAGGATATTTCTTTATGAACTCCAATCCTTCATTGTAGGCATCGTTTAATTTTCCCAATTTGTAAAGTGAATGGCAAATCTGGTAGTTTGCATATTGTGCTTCTTCGCTTTTGGGTGCAAGACTAACAACTTTTCGGTAGCTGTTAATTGCATTCACAAAATCCTTTAGGACGTAATAACCATCGCCTTGACGAAGCCATACCTCGACATTGAATTTCGATGCCGGAAATTCCGAAACAAGTTTCGAAAAAACTTCGCTCGACCTTCTAAAATTTTTTAAACGAAAGTAAGACCAACCCAATCCGTAAAGCGATTCTTCACGATACCTACTATTTGGATATTTTGCCAGCAAAGCTTCGTATTTATCAATTGCATTTTGTAGCATATCAGAACGATAATAGGCTTCGGCAAGCCAGAAAAGAGCTTCTTCGGAGCGTGGGTCATTTGGGAAATTGCCAATGATATATAATAAATTTTGAATAGCTTCGGCATTCCGAAATGATAGAATTTGTGCTATTGCTTGTTTGAGCCGAGACTCAGCTATGAACCAGTTTTTATTTGGCATTTGCACATTAGTTGCACGCCGAACAAGTTCTTCTGCACTTTTGTAATACTGAATCGATCGTTGATATTGTTTCAATTCAAGGTTTGTGGCTCCAAGCATCAAATTCAATTTTGCAGAAGTTAAATTATCTGTCGATTCCCTTATCCCTCGTTCAAATGTTTTATTTGCTCTGTCGAATTCTTTCTTTTCATAATAAACCAAACCAAGTTCAAGGAGCACAACAGAAACAAAAGGATAATTGCTTCGAACAACGAGCTCAGAAAGTAAGTTCTGTGCTTCACTCAATCTACCTAACCTTCTATTTGCCATCGCTCGATACAATTCTGCAAGTTGCCTTTGCAAACGATTCTCGTCCTTACATTCATCTATTATTTTATCGAATTGCTCAATGCTTCGCAAAAAATCACCCTTTTCGAGCCAAGCTAACCCAATTTTCAATTTAGCATCCAGTTGATAAACAGAAGATGGATATTCATCAAGGAAACAATTGTATGTCCCTATTGCCTCCTCGAAGCGAGATGCTACCATTAGTGCCTCGGCGCGAAGAAATTTAATTCTTTCTTCAAAATCTTCGCAATAATCTTGTGGTTCATATAACAAACCAAGCGAGTCTTTTTTACGAACCTTTTGGTATGTATTCTCGGCATTGTCCAATGCTAAAAGTGCTTGTGAATCCTGTCGTAAAACTATATAATTGCTTGCTTCGCGAATCTTCGAAGCAAGATACAAATTCGAATAAGGATACTGTCGTTGCAAAGTCTTGTAATAACCAATTGCGTTTTCTTCCTCACCTTTCTTCTCTGCAATTAAACCAAGGAAATAAAGAGCATCATCGGCCGAGGAGGTCTTTGAATAACTACGAAAACAAGTTTCCAAAGGTTCTCTGCTGGCGTCGACTTTCCCGCTTAAAAGCTTTGTAATGCCATCTCGATAAAGACATCTGGCAGTTAATTCAAAATAAGCTGTATCTTTTCGCAAAGTAAATTCTCTTTTGCTACTTTCGACTGCAAGATTAAAATACTTGCTTGCCTTGTCGTATTGTTTCAGCTCAAAACAGAAGTTCCCGAGGTTCTCGTAGAAGAAAGGTACAAACAGCGAACTTGGATTTTTTTTAACATAATCAGCTAAAAGCTTCTTAGCATATTCTGCTCTTCCAGAGTAGAATTCTGCCCAACTTTCAAGTAAAATAGACTTTTCTAAAGCTGGAAATGTTTCGTAGTTTTCCAGTAAATTTGTTAAAGACCTTCCTGCTAATTTCATAAGTTCATTATCGAAATCCTTTTGGGCATTAAAATATAAATTTGTAGGATAATCAATTTGTGAGCTTACAATCTGAGTTTTAACAGACAACCGAGGCAAATTTAAAAATAGGATTAATAAAATAACTAAAAAACAAAACCTCTCCACTTCAAATACATTTTTTAAAAACATAAATGCAAAAATACGAATTATTTATACTTGTAATTGCCTGAAAGACTAAATAAAATCAAAATAATACAGCAATCCAACTTTTGGACATTCGATTCGATTTTTTCAAATGATTCTATCTCAAAGACTTATGAATACCATATAACCTGATAATTTACTCCATTGCTTTTAAAAGGCAGAAAAAAAAGCTTTTGGAGAGCCCATTAAGATAGCAAGAAAAAACACCCAACCCTCATTTGAAAAGTCAAATGACAGTGTTGGGCAAAAATATAAGTTTTCAATGAGTTTTCAAAAGTCTTACTGCTCAATAAGTTCTTTGATGGACTTCGAAGCGCGTGTTATTCCAGTAATACCGCTGACAATAACCCAATTTCCTCCTTCCTTCTTCAAAGTTCGTGCAACCCGTAAGAAAAGACGTACATATTTCCCACCCGACCACAGTTCAAGAGGAACACCATAAATCGCAGAGGCAAGCTTACCCTTGGAATCCATAAGGATATAAATATCCATCATATCGCCATAACGCATCGAATCGATATCTTGCCATTGCTTTTCGATTGCAACTTTAAATTCTGAAAGTGATTTTATGGTTTCTGCAGAATCACTTCCAAAAAACGTTAAATCGTTGGCAAGATAGCGAACCATTTCCGAAAAGCTTTTCTTTTCGTATGCTTTGTTGTACGCTTTCAAAACCTGGATAACCTTGTCTTTTTCTCTAACCTCCTCTTCGGTAGAAATCTGCTCCTCGTTTTTTGAACAAGCAAAAATGCCTAACAAACCCAACAAAATAAAAATAGTTAAAGGATTCTTCATAGAACCTCCCATAATATTTGACATTTGTTTGATCTATAAAACCAATGGTATGATATTTGTAATCTTTCATTTTTTTAAAATTTATCAAAAATACTTTAACAAAATACAAATATTATTTCTAAAAAACAAGAGGTGAAATATGGAAATTAAATCAATTTCAAATTTGCAAAAAAACTTAAATTCGGTTGACCCAACAACAAAAGGTGAACAGCCGTCCCCAGAAGCTGGAAATAAAAAGAGAATCGATATACTTCAACTCAACGATTGGCAAAAAAGCGTAGTCGAAATTGCGTTAAAATATTTGAACAATAACAGCCAGTTGGAGAATAATCACCCATTGAGTCAAAGCCGGTTCAAACAAATTCAATCGCTCGAAGAAGCATTACAGGAAATCGAAGCAGTGCGCCAGGCGAAATTTAAAGAAGAAGCCCTACCCACCCAAGCCAATATTAATCCTAATGACATACTTTATCTATTTCTGCAGTAATAAGTTATAAAATCTATCTTCGCTTTTTGCTTCCAAAACAAATGGCTTGGGATGAAAAACATAAAAATTCAAAAGTTTACTTAAAATTAGCCTTTTAATTTGGTTGAGCAATACCGAAAAAACTTAAAATTTGGGGTGGTTCTTTAAATCAAATCCACCCCAAAAATTATTAAACATATTCCAGATGTGCTGTAAAGTGACGTAAAAATTGAGCTTGATAAGTAATTTTCATACCACGAAGTTTCTCTCTATTTCTATAAACTTCACCCACAACTTCGGCAACATATTCAAGATGATTATTTGTATAAACTCGCCGAGGAATGGCAAGACGAACGAGCTCAAAAGGAGGATTCAATACTCCTTGATTGACACAATCTTTTCCAAACATTAACGAACCAATCTCGACCGTGCGGATTCCCCCTTCGATGTAAATTTCGCACGCAATGGATTGCCCAGGAAATTGTTCTGCTGGGATGTGAGATGCAAACCGCTTAGCATCAATATAGACCGCGTGCCCCCCAGTTGGCAATAGAATTGGAACTCCTCTTTTAACAAGCTCATCGCCAAGGAATTTTACTTGCTTAATTCGATATTCAAGATATCTCTCGTCGAGTGCTTCCAGCAAGCCTACTGCCAAAGTTTCTAAATCTCTTCGAGCCAAGCCTCCATAGGTAATAAATCCTTCGGTGATGATAAGAAGATTCCTGGCTTTTTGAGCAAGTTCATCCAGATTTGTAGCAATAAATCCGCCTGTATTTGAAAGCCCATCCTTTTTTGAACTCATCAAGCATCCGTCCGCATAGGAAAACATTTCGCGCGCAATTTCTATGATACTCTTATTAGCATATCCAGGTTCTCTTGTTTTAATAAAGTAAGCATTTTCGGCAAACCGGCAACAATCGATAAAAAAAGGTATCCCATACTTCCTTGCCAATTCACTTGTTTTTCGAATATTTTCCATCGAAACAGGCTGACCACCGCCACTATTGTTAGTAACGGTTATCATCACCAAAGGGATTTCTTCGCGAGTATGGGACTTTAGAAAATCTTCGAGACGTTCTAGGTCCATATTGCCCTTGAAGTCGGCAACTTCGTCGGTACGAAAAGAAACTGGTGAAGGGAAGTCGTATGCCTGGGCTCCTGTATATTCAATGTTAGCGCGCGTTGTGTCGAAATGTGTATTGCTCGGTATCATTTTCCCTTTGCCGCAAAGAATGGAAAAAACAATTCTTTCAGCGGCACGCCCCTGATGCGTAGGAATCACATGCTTAAAGCCTGTGATTTTTTGAACAACTTCCTCAAACTTATAATAACTGCGAGAGCCTGCATAGGCTTCATCGCCATCAAAAAGAGCTGACCATTGCTTGGAGCTCATAGCTCCAGTTCCACTGTCGGTTAACAAATCGATTGTAATATCGTCCGAACGCAAGAGGAATAGATTGTAATGTGCTTCAGCAAGCTTATTCAAACGATGTTCTTTTGTGGTAATAGGTATAGGTTCTACAACTTTAATTTTAAAAGGTTCGAAATCCATTTCTTTATTAACTTTAAAAAAGAAAAGCAATTTAATAAAAAATCCTTTAAAAAACATTCAGAAGATCTTACTTAAACTTCTACTTTCAAAATATTTATTAATAATGAATTAAGAAATATTTTGTAATTTTGTATAGTTAGGTGGCTTAGCTCAGATGGTCGAGAGCGTTCGCCTCACACGCGAAAGGTCACTGGTTCGAATCCAGTAGCCACCACAGTTGTCCTCGCTTTTCTTTTAATCGGAAACTTTTTTTTCTTATCCTTTTTGCCTTCTATGCTTTACTACACAAGATTCTTCGCCTTTAAATTCTTCTATTTTCTCTCAGGCTGAAAATACGATGAACAAATTAATTGAAACATTGTGGCCGATACATAGAAATTTTCCACCCTTGCTTAATGTTTCAACCAAATTGAAAAAAGCAAAATTCGTTTATGGAATTTAAAAAATTTTAGAATTTATGCTCGGGACACCAAAATCATTGCGTATACAAATTGCCCTACTTGGCAGAACAAATGTTGGCAAGTCCAGCTTCCTAAATTTCATTGCTAATCAGGATGTTTCTATCGTATCTCCTATTCCCGGAACTACAACCGATATTGTCGAAAAGCCTATTGAGCTACTTCCTGTTGGTCCAGTAAATTTGATAGACACAGGGGGGATAGACGACCAAAGCACTCTCGCACACAAACGCATCGAACGAACACAGAAAATCTTCGACAGAACTGATATCGTCGTTCTTGTCGTTGAGCCCAACATTTGGACTGAGTACGAAGAACAAATCGCCCAAACTGCCCGCAAGCAAAATCTCCCTTTAATTGTCGCAATAAACAAAATCGATTTGGCAAAACCAGATGAAAATTTTTACAAGAAAATTAAAGAGTATACGCAAAACATTATCGAAGTATCTTCTACCAACAAAAGCAAATACAATGAATACCTCGACAACTTCAAAAAAATTCTTTTAAGGATTGCCGAACAACTCGACCAACAGAACATCCAATTATTGGGCGACATTCTGCCGCCAAATGCTTTGGTCGTTTTAATCGTTCCGATCGACAGTCAAGCCCCCAAAGGAAGGCTCATACTCC
>Ga0197142_1000091_pt1 | contig 73604 bp, 64 predicted proteins | sample GBS60_MetaG_FD_148614 | JGI IMG/M metagenome (GOLD analysis project Ga0197142, IMG submission 148614) | Sediment microbial communities from Great Boiling Springs, Gerlach, Nevada, United States - GBS 60_MetaG | ecosystem: Environmental > Aquatic > Thermal springs > Hot (42-90C) > Sediment... | reverse complement strand
ATTCCTCAAACAATCTTGGCAAATCTTTTTCAAAAGCTGATAGACGACTTGCAAAATCTTGGAACTGTGTAATTTCTCGTCTTAATCTTGCCTGTGCCCAAGAAAATTTTAAAGGAATAAAATAAGCTATACCTGTTTTTGTTTAAACAAGTATAGCTTTCTTAATTTATCTCAACGTACCGAAGTATCTTGAAGTTTTTTCTCTTGCTTTTACTTCTTCACGAATGTAATTAGGTAAAATCATTGGTGAGATTCTATCTGTTTTTATACCTGCTTCTTCAAGTTCTTTTTCATATTTGATGACATGTTCGAGGGTTAGTCTTTTAGGATTGTATGTTGCAGCATAATCTGCTGCAGATAAACCAGCTCGCCTTCCAAATACTAAAATATCTAAGAGTGAATTACCCATGAGTCTGTTTCTGCCATGTACACCACCAGATACCTCCCCGGCAGAATATAAGCCAGGAATTGCAGTTGCAGCATTCTCATCCATCCATAAACCACCATTTTGGTAGTGAATAGTGGGGAATATTAACATTGGTTCTTTTGAAATGTCGATACCATGACGTATAAATTGTATGTATTTTGCAGGTAGTTCTCTTTTAACTGTTCCCTCTCCTTCGAGCATATCTATCATTGGTGAGTCTAGCCATACTCCTACTCTACCAGTCGGTGTAACTACTCCATTTCCCCTTTCTGTACACTCCCTTATTATACAGGCTGATTCAACGTCTCTCGGCTCTAATGGGAAAACAAACTCCTGTCCATATTTATTAACCAATGTAGCACCTAATCCTCTTACCTTTTCAGTTATGAGCAATCCCACATTTTGTTCTGGAAAAACCACACCTGTTGGATGGTATTGCACAGAATCCATAAACCTAAGCTTTATTCCTGCTCTATATGCCATAACTATACCATCAGCAGTTGCACCATAATGGTTTGTACAGGGAAAACCATTGAAATGAAGTCTTCCAAAACCTCCTGTTGCCATTATCACTGCTTTGGCTTTAACTACAATATACTCCTCTGTTTCAAGATTGTATAAAATTGCTCCTGCACATCTACCATTTTCATCAAGTAAAAGCTCAACTGCCGGAGAAAATTCTATAACTTCAATTTTGTCGGGATGATTTCTTACTTCATCTCTTAAAACTCTCATTATTTCAGAACCAGTCATATCACCACAAGAATGCATCCTTTTTCTGCACGTACCACCACCATGCCTTACTTTCATTCTACCATCTGGGTATTTATCAAACATCATTCCAAGTTTTTCAAGCCAAGCAACTATAATTGGTGCATCTGTTGTTAAAGCAGCTACAATTTTTCTATCATTTAAGAAATGTCCCCCACCCATCGTATCAAGAAAATGATAATATGGAGAATCAACCTCTTGGTCAGCTGCTTGTATTCCTCCTTCTGCCATAACTGTGTTTGCATCACCATGACGAAGTTTTGTTGCAAGTATCACTTTAGCACCTTTAGTAGCTGCCATAATTGCAGCAGAAGAACCTGCACCACCACCACCAATGACAAGAATATCTGTTTCCATATCAGGTTTTGATAAATCAAAATCATTTGGGTTTATCCTACTATGGGCTTCAAGTAAATCTGCCAGTTCATTAGGAAAGAGCTCTCCTTTATCAGGACCTACATTTACAATCCTTTTTGTCCCTTCCATATAATCGGGATGGAATTTTGATAGAACCTCTTTTCTCTGTTCCATAGTAAGTGGTTTGAAAATTTCACCCCTTCTGGCACGCTCTACCCTCTCTGCCCTTGTTTTTTCAACTAATTTTATTGATTCTCTTAAGCTTTCTGGATATCCCGACATATCTATACTCCTTTTTTATATGTATTATAAATAACGTTTATCCTGTGGTTCCCATCCTTTTTCTTTTGAATCAAGTGGTTCCCATTCCCTTTCTTCAACGTATCTTCTTTTAAGCTCTTCTTCACTGATTTCTATAAGTTCTTTCATAAAGGGTTCATATTTTCCGCTTTGTATCTCTTGAACCCTTGTTTTTAAATGCGCTGCTTGTCTGAAAATTTTTGCACCTGTTAATCTTCTTGCAAGCATGCCTACATTATAATGTGTAATCTGAGCTGGACATCTTGATGTGCACAATCCACACATTATACAGTCTAATGATAGTCTTGCACATTTTTCTATATCACCTCTAATTGCTGCATTTATGTAATCCATAACTTTAATATCCATAGGACAAGCTCTTGTACAGGTGTTACATCCTACACATTTCATTATTTCAGGATAGATTTTTGCCATTGTTTCTGCTGTAGGCTCTAAATTGTCAATATCGTGTATTTTTCTTTTGTAAGGATAAAAGGGAATTTGTGTAAGAACCATGTTTTCTTTCACAACGGTTTGACAGGCAAGTCCAAAGTATAGTTTATGGTCGCCCATTATCCTATAAACTGTTGCACAGGCACCACAAATACCTCCGCGACAACCACAGCCCCTTATTAATTGATATCCTGCATACTCTAAAGCCTTCTGGATAGTTAATGTTTCTGGGACTTCATATTTTTTGCCCATTATATAAACTGGCACCATTTTAGTACCTTCAGGTATGATTGGCTTATCACCAGTCAACAATATACCTTTCATAACGCCTCCTGTTATATTTTATCTAATTCTTTTTCTCTAAATGTAGCTACAGGTAGCTCTTCATCAAAGCTCCTTCCTGATTCATAATTAAATATCTTTTGAGTTTCTTCACCAATAAAACTGAATATTCTTGTTAATCTTATACCCACTGGACAGGATGTTTCGCACATGCCGCAGGATACACAAGATGTACTCATATGATTTAGCCTTGTTAGATGAAACAATAAGGTATCTGAAGGTAATCTAACATAGCCTTTTCTTTCAAGCCATAAAGAATAATTTTCTGATGGATGGTCAAAGACAGGTGAACGAAATATACATTCTTTACAATAATCTGCAGGGCAATTAACCATGCAGTTATGGCATCTTATACAAGCAGATAACTCCTTTGTAAAGGCATCTATTGAAGAGACCTCTTTCTTAAAAATCTCTCTTTCTTTGTTTCTTATTTCAACCCTGTTTTTAACAAGCTTATTTATTTCTCTATCATAGAATTCAAAATTGATCTGCTCTAGCGTAGATTCTGTTACATCCATCAAAAATTTCTTACCTTTTTCTGTAAGGGGTTCAATGTATTTTGTCTTTCCATAACTTCTTATTCTTAAATCTGACAATTTTGGAATACATTTATCGCAAATTTTACAGGCAAATCTTGGGTGTTCTGTCTCATAAGAAAAATCGATAAAATTGTCATAGGCTTTAAGGTAAATAGATACAGGAGCTTTTCCATCTTCTACTAATTTTTTAAATATCTCAGGTTCTAATGCACCACCACAGTCCATACTCATGAAAATAAGCTTATCAGGTATTATCTGCTTTAATTTTACAAGTTCAACAACCGCTCTCATTTCACAGGGTTTTACAATACATAAAACTCTCAAATCAGTCTCTGTAAATTTAATATTTGAGATTACCCTTGCTGCTTGAACAGGCATTGAGGGACAAAGAATTTCCAGTTTATCAATGTTTTTTGGTTCTGAAGTGATAGCTAAATGAACGGTATTATTGTTATTATCCCAAAAAAGTCCTAAAACTGCATCGTATAATTTATTTTCAAGACTTTTTTTAATTAAATCTTTTATTTCTGAGACATTCTGAATAACAATTGTCATTTTTTACCTCTCAATTAGATATTTCCATTTAATTTTAATGGGTTTGGTCCTAACTTTTTTAAATGTTCAACCATTTCTGTAACTGTATTCGCAAACTTTTTACCTTCGCTTGCAGAAATCCACCTGAGCCACACTCTATCTTCATTAAATCCTAGTTGTTGCAATATTTTTTTTAAAATAGCTACCCTTCTTCTCGCTTTAAAATTACCACTTTGGTAATGACAATCGCCAGGATGACATCCACCAATTAAAACACCATCTGCACCTTCTAAAAGAGCTTTCATTACATATACCATATCCACTCCACCAGAACACATCATTCTTATCACTCTAATATTTGGTGGATATTGAATCCTTGCGGTACCTGCAAGATCTGCTCCTGTATAAGTACACCAGTTACATAAAAAACCAATGATTTTCGGTTCAAACTCACTCATCCTAATAAACCTCCTTATGTGCCTAACATCAAATCTATTGTTTTTAACATGCCTTTGTGTTCATAAAATTTGTGTTGAGAAGCTTTGTTTGCACATACCATGGCACAAGTTCCACAACCTTCACAGAGTACATCATCAACCTTAGCTATTTTTTCATCAATGTCTATATAACGAGCTGAGACAGGGCATGCCTTTACACACAACTCACACCCGCAACAGTATTTCTTGTTTACAAAGGCTGTATTAAAACGAACTGTAAACACTCTTTTTAATACTTTCAAAGCAATTCTAATTGAAACTGCCTCTGCCTGTTTTATTACATCATCTGTATAAAGGGGTGTTAAACAAAGTCCTGTAGCATAAATACCATTTTTAATTTCAAGAATACCTGTCTTTTTGTTGTATGGGGTTAGGAATCCATCTACAGTGTTTAGATCAAATAATTTTTTTATATCATCAGTATTTGGATTAACACCTGTGGAAAGAATTACATAATCAGGTTTTAAATCGAATAATGTACCAGTGCCTTCCTCAATAATTTTTATGTTGATTATATTATTGTTCTTCGATACCTCAGGTTCACTACTAAACCTAATAAAGTGAACCCCCAAAGCCCTTGCTTCTCGATAAATATTTTCACTATAACCGTAAGTTCTCACATCTTTGTGTAAAATAAAAATCTGTAGCGAAGGCTTTTTCCTTTTTAGCTCTATCGCATTTAAGATAGCCTTTTTACAACAAACTCTATAACATATTGGATTGTCATCAGTTCTTGAACCAGCACATTGTATAAAAACTATGCAATTACTATTAATAATTTCTTCGATACGCTTTTCAAAATCAAAAAAGGTAAAGATTTTCTTGCCATCTTCATAGGAATAGACATTTTTCCTTGGCTGTGCTCCTGTTGCGATCAGTATTACATCTACTTTTAGTTTTCTTTTTTCTTCATCAGATTCAATTTCTATAAGATATTCTCCAAATCTACCTTGCACACTTTTTAATTCAGTTTTTGTGAAAGTTTCAATATTTTCAGCATTTTTTACAAATTCAATATAGCTTTTGACTAACTCTTGTCTGGAAGGTAAATCTTTAAGCCTACCACCTAATTGTTCATCTTTTTCTATTAATACAATATTTACACCTATTTTTGAAAGTTGTTTTGCTGAGACAAGACCTGCAAGTCCTCCACCAACAATACATACCCTATTGTTTAACTTTTTGTAATGAATATTCACTCTTTGAACTTGCTTCATTCTTAATTGTGCAGATTTTATCTCTTCTATAAGAGCATTATTATTCGATGGAATAAGTGCTACTGAATTTATGTGAAGACCGAAGTAGTTATTTGATTTTATAATGCTTTCTTTTTTTCTAATATCATTAGTTACAATAATTGCTCCATCAAACCCATGCTCTTTTATTGCAAATCCTAATTCACTGCTATCTTTAACTTTAATAGCTTCAGGAAAATATTGTCTCAATGTGTCATCAGTAGAATAATCTAAATCATATGAGAAGATGCCTATTTTTGTTGCCTTTTGTTGTTTTATTTTTGATGGCTCTTGTATGGATGGTTTTATAACATATCTCGATAAAATCAAAGATGCTGTAGATATACCATCTATAACAGAATCGGGTATATCCATAGGTTCAAAGAGTGCACCTGTTATATACACATTTTTCTTTATCTCTCTATTATCAAAAGGTTGAGAGCTGTAGATATCAAAGTTTATATTTAGTTTTTTCATTAAATTTACCATTTGTTCATCAAAGCTTGCTCCCTGAGAAAGCACCACAGCATCGAAGGTATCTTCAAAGACATTACCATTTTTTGTGTATAAAACTTCTAACTTACCTGTTGATGGTCTTTTTCTTACCGTTGCTACAGCACTTCTTACAAAGTTTATACCTTTATTTATTGCTTCACGAAAATACCTTTCATACTCTTTTCCAAACGCCCTTATATCCATAAAAAATATTTTTACATCAACATCAGGATAAAAATCTTTTATCAATAAAGCTTGTTTTATTGCATACATACAACAGAATGATGAACAGTAAGGTTTTCTTACCTTCAAATCTCGTGAACCAACACATTGAACATAGGCTATTTTCTTATAGGGTAGCTCTTTACCTTCTGCCATTAAATCGTATAAAAAATTCTCAAAAGATAGTGCAGCATAAACATTTTCATAAATACCACCACCTAACTCAGGTTTTTTGGATATATCAAAAGGTTCATAACCTGTTGCGATGACGACTGATTGGGCTTCTATTTGTTTGAATGAGTTAGGTGTTTTAAAGCTAACAATAACTTTTTCATCAAAAACCTCAATATTTTCAATGTTTACATTGGTAAAGGATGTTATATTGGGATGTCTTTCTGCCTCAATATAAGGACAGTAAGCTGGATATTCGGGATGCATAAAACATACACCGCAAGTGTTTGTTGGAAATTGTCTTTTTAATTCAGGAAAATAACCACCAAGCTTTTCTTTTTTTTCAAGTATTATTACAGGTACTCCGCCTTCTGCAATGTGAAATGCGCAGGCAAGCCCAGCAAAACCAGCACCAATAACTACAACAGGATTATCCATTAAACTCCCCCTTTAAGTTTTGAAACAACCTTGAGAGGATTTATTAAATGTTTTTTCCACCACTTGTCATTATCTATACCAAGTGCGATACCAATGATTTCGGTAAAATAAAATATGGGATAATCACTTTTTTGTCTCATTTCTAAATTTGCCTGACATAGGGGGCAAGCAGTAACTATAGCATCCGCGCCGGCCTCTTTTGCATAAGTAATAATCTTTTCTGTAAGTACTGAAACAACACTGCTATCGGCAAGGCTTAAATCACCACCACAGCAAAAGCTTTTTAATGGCCAATCAACTGTTTCAATCCCAATTCTGTTTAATATAGTATCTATTGATTTTGGCAATTCTGGATTTTCATTATTCAATACCTCTTCTGGTCTTACAAAAGCACAACCATAGTAAGAAGCGAATTTAGCATTTGTATTTATTTTTTTCGTTTCAAGCTTTTTTGAAACTTCTTCATCGAGAAAGAGGTTCATTATTGGGTAAATTTCTGGAATATTTTCAAAATGACCAAGTTCCTTCTCTATTTCTTCTTTCTTTTCCTTGTTTTCTAAAGCCCTTTTTGCTTTCATTAGGTTGTTATAGCAACCTGCACAGGGAACATAAATATCTTTACCAAGCATGACAGCATTTCTTATATTTCTGGCTGGCAACAGGATAGATAATTTGTGGTTTAAACTCTTTGCTGAAGCAGCACCACAACAATTCCAGTCTGGTATCTCTTTTAGGCTTATACCGAGAGCTTTACAAACAGCCATTGTAGAATCACCATACTCGAAAGCTGTAGAATGCAATGTACATCCTGGGTAAAAAGCAACCTCTTTCATTTTTTCTCAAACATCCTTTTGATTTCTTGTAATCCTTTGATTTTTTGAGGCATAAAAGGTATTTTACCTTTTAAAAACATTTTCAATCCTAAGGATAAATCACTGAAAAAGTCTTTTGTCCTCATTTTAAATTCAGCAAGCATACTTGCTTCATGAACTATTCCAAAACGTTTTATACTGTTTAGAAAAGCAACATGTATTGCCATAGCTGGTTTTACTGATGGCTCAATACCGTTTTTATAGACAAGTTCTCTCATAAGTTCGTTTATTTTGCCTACACTTATTAAATTGGGACACCTACTACCACAGGTTTCACAACCTGTACAAACCCATATAGTCTTGCTTTTTAGGATTGTTTCAATTTCACCGAGAATCGTTTTTCTAACTATTACGTCTGGCTTTATATCCATAAAATTTGAAACAGGACAGGTAGCTGTACATTTTTGACATTGGTAACATAATAACACATTCTGCTCTGTTACTCTGTTTATTTCATTTACGTTTAAATCTACTGCTCTCATAAATATCTATCTACCATCGCCATATAAGTTTGTGGTGATGCATTCCTAAGCTGGCATGCCTTATTTGGACATGCTGAGACACAAGCACCACAACCCTGACACAAAGCTTCATTTACAATGCTTATTTTAGATTCATCATCAAGCATTCTTGCGTCAAAAGGACAGGCTGTTACACAAATCCCACAGCCACTGCATAAATCAGCATCAACGCAAGCAATCAAAGGCTCTTGAACCATTTTTTCCTGACCAAAAAGAGATAAAACTTTTGCTGCTGCTGCACCTGCTTGTGCAACAGTGTCAGGTATATCTTTTGGTGCTTGCGCACAACCAGCTAAATAAATACCGCCTGTCATACTTTCAACGGGTTTTAATTTTATATGGGCTTCACTAAAGAAACCATATTCATCAGTTGAAGTTCTTAAAATTTTTGCGAGTTCTTTGGCACCACCGGAAGGTATTACTGCAGTACCAAGAACAACCATATCTGCTTTAATTTCAACTTTTCTCCCCGATAAGGTATCAACTCCCCAAACAACTAACTTGTCACCTTCTTGCATTATACGAGCTACTCTACCACGGATATACAATAAATTAGCTTCTTCCATTGATTGCTGTATAAACTCTTCATATCCTTTTCCAAAAGAACGTATATCCATATAAAAAAGGTATGCCTGACCATCGGGTACTTTATGTTTGTAAAGCCTTGCATGTTTACCTAAGTACATACAACAAATGCGAGAACAGTAAGGAATGCCCTTTTCAGGATCTCTTGAACCAACACATTTTATGAATACTACTTCTTTTGGCACTTTACCATCAGAAGGCCTTCTTATTTCACCACCTGTTGGTCCTGATGCAGAATTTAACCTTTCAAACTGAAGACCATCAATAACATCTTTATACATACCATAACCATATTCAGGTATTTTCTCAGTTTCTAAAATGTCGTAACCTGTTGCAACAATAATTGCACCAACTTTTTCTTCTATAATCTCATCCTTCATCTCATAGTTTATTGCCTGAACAGGACAAATCTTTTCACATACCCTACATTTACCTTCTCTAAAAAATCTACAGCTGTTTTTATCAATTATTGGTTTATTAGGAACTGCTTGAGGTGATAAGGTATATATAGCTTTTCTTTCTCCCAATCCATGATCAAATTCTGATTCAGTTTTAGCAGGACATTTTTCCTGACATAACCCACATCCAGTGCATTTTGTCCAATCCACATAAGAAGCTTTACGTCTTATTTTAACATCAAAGTTGCCTATATATCCCTTAACTTCTTCAACTTCTGAATATACAAGAAGTTTTATTTTAGGATGTCTTCCTGCTTCAACGGTTTTTGGTGTGAGTGTACACTGCGCACAATCAAGTGTTGGGAATGTTTCAGAAAGTTCAAGCATCTTGCCACCTATGGAATGGCGTTTTTCTACAAGTATAACTTCATACCCTGCATTTGCTATATCAATAGCAGCAGTGATACCTGCAATTCCACCACCTATTACAAGTGCCCTTTTAGTTATATTAAACTCAATAGGTTGTAATGGTTCATCCCTTTTAACCTTTTCTATCATTGTTTTAATTATAGCTATTGCCTTTTCTGTGGCTTTATCTTTTTCTTTCTGGTGAACCCAACTACATTGTTCACGAATATTAGCAATTTCCACTTTATATGGGTTTAAACCTGCTGAAACAGCAGCATTCCTGAATGTAATCTCATGCATTCTTGGTGAACAACAAGCTACAACAACTCCATCAAGTTCTCTCTCTTTTATTGCATCTCTTAACTTTTTTTGACCAGGTTCTGAACACATATATTTATAATCATCAGAAATTTCTATATCATCGTACTCACTGAAATATCCTTTCACTTTAGCAATATCAACAGTTCCTGCTATATTACTTCCACAATGACAGATAAAAAGGCCTATTTTTTTCATCTCACACTCCTATTATATAAGCCCTTTCCCTTCAAGAAGAGAAAGGGGTGAAACATAGTTTTTTTCAAAACCAAGTACCTCTTTTGGTAACCCTAAAGCAATCCCAAGAATTTGTGTGAGGTAAAAAACTGGTATTGGTTTAAAATCAATATTTTTCTCAGCCATCTCTTTTTGTCTAAAATCTAAATTATAATGACAGAGAGGACAAGATGTAAGTAATGCTTCTGCACCAGCTAACTGTGCACTTTTTATTATTCTGTATGAACATTCTAGAGAAACATCAGGATTACTAACAGAAAGATGGGCACCACAACATTCGCTTCTATAGGGAAAATCTACAGGTATACCACCTAATGCGGTTATATAGTTTGAAAATATCCTTGGGTTTTCTGAGTCTTCAAACTCCATTTCTTTTGGTGGTCTGAAAGTTAAACAATCATAAAAAGGGGCTATCTTTAAACCTTGTAAAGGTTTTGTTATTTTAGTTGATAAGTTCTCAAAACCTATAACATCTCTGATGAGCTCTATGAAATGGTGAATTTTTAATTGTTCAGGAAAGGGTTCTAAAGCTTCTTCTTCCATATAATTGATAACCCTTTCTCTTCTTGCAGCATTTTCTTTCAAGACTTTTAGAGACCTTCTTAATACATTAAAACATGCAGAACAAAGTGTTACTAATCTATCAGAATACTTGATCGCTTTATAAAAAGAACGAGCAGGTGAAACAAGCCTTATATGTTCATCCTCTGCTAATGGAAAAACTGCACCACAACATGTCCAATCTTCCAGTTCTTTAAGTTCTATACCTAAAGCTTTCATAGATTCTCTTGCACAAATATCAAGTGCTTTAGCTTTTGTACTCAATGCACAACCTGGAAAATACGGATAAATTTCCATTATAAACTCCTTTATTCAAGGGATTCAAACTTCCTAAATCCTGCAATTATCCCTTGTTGTGGTATCTCTTCAAGTTTTTCATCAGGTAGTTTTTCCATATCTGTATAATTTTTTCCATCTCTTAATGCAAGGCATCTTAAAGCTTCAAAAACTCTGTGGACCTCTATCCCTTTTGGACAACGTGTACCACATTGAAAACAGGAAGTACAAAGCCAGATAGCCTTACTGCTAAGCAATTTGTCTATTTCACCAAGCATGACCAGTCTCATCATTTCATTGGGAACAATATCCATTGCATCAGCCAGAGGACATCCAGCAGTACATTTACCACATTGATAACATGCCATAATTTTTTGTAATGAAATATCTTTAATACTTTGGACAAGATCAGAATTTAGCTTAGCTCTATCTAAAATTAATTTCATAATCCCCCCAAAAAATACTTAAGAATCTAACAGTCTTTTAATACTGTATATGAGAGTATCCCTATTTAATTTAGCTATTGAGTATGTTAATGGTACTTGCTTTGGACAAGCCTTCACACAATTTTGGGCATTTCCGCATTCTGTTATACCACCTTCGTCCATGAGTGCTTCATATCTATCTTCCTTAATCATTGCACCTGTTGGATGTAAATTAAAAAGTAGAACTTGAGCGATAACAGCAGGACCTATAAAATTTGAGCGATCATTTACTTGAGGACAAGCCTCCATACAAACGCCACAACTCATACATCTCGAAATTTTATAACCTAATCTCTGTGTTTTTTCAGAAACTTTTGGACCTGGACCTAAACCATGGGTACCATCTATAGGTATCCATGCCTTAACCCTTCTTAATCCTTCAAAAATCTTCTTTCTATCAACAATTAAATCTCTTATTACTGGAAACTTTCTCAAAGGTGCAAGATAAATTTTGTTTCCCAGATGTTTAACAAGAGCACTGCATGCCTGTCTTGCCTTACCATTTATATTCATAGTGCATGCACCGCAAACCTCTTCAAGACAGCTACATTCAAAAGAAACAGGTGCAACCTTTTCCCCAGTGACAGTTATGGGATTTTTTCTAATCTCCATTAAAACAGAAATCACATTAGCAGTTTCATCTACATCAACTTCAAACTCATTGATGTAAGGTGTTGATACTGGCGTTTTTCTTCTTTCTACAATTACTCTCACTTTCATCAGTCATACTTCCTTGGTACAGGTTTTATTAATGATATATCAACAGGTTCATAGGAAATATCAGGTTCATCATTGTTTTTATTGTATGTTGCAATTGTTGTTTTTAGGAAATTCTCGTCATCTCTATAGGGATATTCAGGTTTGTAATGACTGCCTCTACTTTCATTTCTTAACAATGCACCTTTTGTTATCACAAGGGCTAAATCAAGCATATTTTTTAGCTGATTAACAAAAAATAGAGTCTGATTTCCAGAGTTAGAGTTATCAAGAATATCAATATTTTTAAACCTTTCTTTTAGCTCCTTAATTTTATCAATAGTTTTTAAAAGTTTATCGTTGTATCTTATAACGGTTACGTTTTCTGTCATTATTTCACCTAATTCCTGATGTAACATATAGGGATTTTCTTTTCCATTAAGGGTTTTGTAATGTTCAAATTCAGCCATCACATTTTGTTTTTCTAAGTTAAATATATTATCTGAAATGTCTTCGCAAGACTTGGCAAGACCATTTATATATTCTGCAACTGTTTTCCCTACAACCATCCCACCATGAATGCAAGATAATAAAGAATTTGCTCCTAATCTATTTGCACCATGGTATTGGTACTCACATTCACCTGCAGCAAATAAGCCAGGAATATTTGTCATTTGCTTATAGTCAACCCAAAGCCCTCCCATTGTATAATGCACTGCAGGAAACACTTTCATAGGCTTGGTATAAGGGTCTTCCCCCATAAATTTTTGGTATATTTCAAGAACGCCTCCAAGCTTATATTCAAGGGTTTCTCTATCAATATGTGTTACATCAAGATATACCTGATTTTTCCCATCTATCCCAAGCCCCATATTTACGCATACATTAAATATCTCCCTACTCGCAATATCTCGAGGTACAAGATTTCCATATTTTGGATATTTCTCTTCTAAAAAGTACCAAGGTTTACCATCTTTATATGTCCAAATTCGGCCACCTTCGCCACGAACTGATTCTGATATTAATCTTAATTTATCTCTACCAGCTATCGCTGTTGGATGAACTTGTATAAACTCACCATTAGCATATTTAACACCCTGTTTATATAATATAGACTGAGCAGAACCTGTGCATATAACTGAATTAGTGCTCTTGCCAAAAATCATTCCACAACCACCAGTAGCAATAATAACAGTATCAGCTTTAAAAAATTCTATCTCTTGAGTATGTAAATTGCCCGCAACAATACCTCTACAAACACCTTCATCGTCAATCACAGCTCTTAAAAACTCCCAACCCGTAAACTTTTTAACCAAACCGCTTGATTCAAACCTTCTAACCTGTTCATCAAGAGCATATAGAATCTGCTGTCCTGTAGTGGCACCAGCAAAAGCAGTTCTATGAAATCTTGTCCCTCCAAATCTTCTAAAATCAAGAAAACCTTCTGGTGTTCTGTTAAACATTACACCCATTCTGTCGAGTAAAAATACAATATTTGGTGCATTTTCGCACATCGCCTTTACTGGTGGTTGGTTTGCTAAGAAATCACCACCATATATTGTTTCATAGAAATGTATTTCAGGGCTATCTCCTTCACCTTTCGTATTAACCGATGCATTTATACCACCCTGTGCACAGACAGAATGTGAACGTTTAGCAGGTAGTAATGTAAATAGCTTTACTTTTAGATTATTTTCACAGGCAACAATTGTTGCCATTAAACCTGCAAGTCCACCACCAACAACTATAACTTCACAACCTTTAGCCAATGTTTGCTCCTCTTATTGAATGAAATTATAAAACTTGTGTATCCCATAAAATGCAAAAATGATAAAGATAATCATGCTTATGCCTACAGCAACCTTTTGTGCTTTATCCCCTACAACAATACCCATATCTACTAAAAAACCAAAAATACCATTTGATACATGGAAAATAGACATTAAAACACCACAGAAAAGGATAAAACTATTAAGAGTTGTAGCAGAAAAACTACCAAACTTCATTATATAAACATGCCAAATTAGATAAAAAAATATAAAGATTCCTGTCCATCTCTGGAAAAAATACATGTAGTTTCGCCAGTAAGGATAGCATCCTATATTAATACTGCCTTCATAAGTTATGTACATCCCATATAAACTATGGTAAAAAAGGGGTAACCAAAGAAATAAGAAAGCATAAATTACATTTTCAGAAGAGATAGATGCCATACTTTGAAGATGATAATACAAAAAATAGCCAAGTGGAAATATACCTGTTACACCATGTAATCTTCTTAAGTAAAATTGTAGTTTTTTACTCATTGATTTTATATTTTTTCACTCCTTCTTCGTATAAGTCATTTCCATATATATCATTTACAACTATCGCAGGAAAATCTTCCACAAACAATTTCCTAACAGCTTCAGGACCTAAATCTTCATAAGCAACAATCTCTGAGCTTTTTATATGTTTTGCAAGTAAAGCTGCTGCACCACCTGTTGAAGCAAAATATATGCCTTTGTATTTAACGATAGCATCTCTGACCTCTTTTGAACGCTTACCCTTACCTATCATACCCTTTAGTCCCACTTCTAAAAGTAAAGGAGCATAAGAATCCATCCTGTAACTTGTCGTAGGTCCTGCAGAACCAATTACTTTACCTGGTTTTGCTGGAGTTGGACCTACATAGTAAATAACTGCTCCTTTTATTTCAAAAGGCAAAGGTTTTCCCTCTTTAATTAAATCCACAAGTCTTTTATGAGCTGCATCTCTTGCTGTGTAGATAATACCTGTAATTTCAACAAGATCTCCACACTTAAGCTCTTTAATAACTTCATCTGTAAGTGGTGTTCTTATCTTTTTTACCATTTTACAAAACCGCCTCTTTATGTCTCGCACTATGACATTGAATATTTACAGCTACAGGTAAACTTGCGATATGACAAGGATAATATTCAATATTCACCGCTAAAGCAGTAACTCTTCCACCAAATCCCATCGGACCTATACCTAACTTGTTTATTTCTTCTAAAAGCTCTTTTTCTAACTTTGCGTATCTTTCATCTTTATTCTGTACACCAATTTCTCTCAATAAAGCTTTTTTGGCCAAAAGTGCAGCTTTTTCAAAGGTACCACCAATACCAATACCTACTATGATTGGTGGACAAGGATTTCCACCAGCCTTTTCAACAGTTTCTAAAACGAATTTTTTAACACCCTCTATGCCATCAGCAGGTCTTAACATTTTAATTCCACTCATATTTTCACTACCACCACCTTTTGGAGCAGCTATAATCTTCACTTTATCTCCTGGTACAAGTTCAAAATGAAGCAGGCATGGCGTATTATCACCAGTATTTTTTCTATCAAAAAGTGGGTCATTTACAATGGACTTTCTATAATAACCCTCATTATAAGCCCTTCTTACACCCTCATTTACCGCTTCGAATAAATTTTCCCCTTCAAATATCACTTTTTCGCCCCATTCTATAAAAACAACGGCAAAACCTGTATCTTGACATAATGCCATATCTTCTGTTTCAGCAATTTTCTTGTTTTCAATGAGTTGCTCCAAAACCGCTTTTCCTAAAGGCGATTCTTCTCTCTTTAAGCTTTCCTTAAAAGCACAATACACATCTTCTGGTAAAAGCTTTACCGCATCAAGGAAAAGATTTTTGACAGTTTCAGTAATTTGCTCCGATGTAATTTTCTTCATAATTAGAGGTTTGTCTTTTTAATAAGTTCCTGTACTGCTTTTACAGAATTATCAAACATAGCCTTTTCTTCATCGGTAAACTCTAACTCATAAATAAACTCAATCCCATTACCACCTAATTTAACAGGGACACCACAAACCACATCTCTATAGCCATACTCGCCTTCTAAATAAGCTGCAACAGGCATTATCCTCTTTTTATCTTTTAAAATAGCTTCTGCCATAGCTATTGCAGAAATTGATGGTGCATAATATGCACTACCTGTTTTCAAATAATTTACAATCTCAATTCCACCATCTCTCGTTCTTTGAACAATAGCATCAAGTTTTTCTTTTGGTAAAAGTTTTGTTACAGGTATACCACCGACAGAGCAGTATCTAACTAAAGGTACCATTGTATCACCATGCCCACCTAAAACGAATGCAACAATATCCTCAACAGATACATTCAATTCCATTGCCAAAAATGTTCTAAACCTTGCTGTATCAAGTACTCCAGCCATACCCATAATTCTATTGCGTGGGAAACCACTTATTTTGTATGCTACATATGTCATTGCATCTAACGGATTTGATACAACTATAATAAATGCTTTGGGGGAATATTTACAAACTTGTTCGGTTACAGATTTTACAATATTAGTATTCGTGGCTATTAAATCATCCCTACTCATTCCAGGTTTTCTTGGTATACCTGCTGTGATAATTACTAAATCAGAATCTTTTGTCTCTTCATAACCATTTGTTCCAATAATATTAACATCTGAACCAGCAACAGGCATAGCTTCAAGCAAATCCAGCCCTTTTCCTTGTGGAACTCCTTCTACTATATCTACAAGAACAATATCTCCTAACTCTTTTGCAGCTGCCCAATGCGCTGCAGTAGCACCGACATTCCCAGCACCTACTATGCTTATCTTTTTTCTTTTAATCATTTGTTATTCTCCTTTCTGCTTTTGATTTAAATTTGATAATAACAATAGACATTTTGTATTGTCAACCAAAATTTTATTTTTATAAAAACTTTTTTACTAATAGTAAAATTTATTGGATCATTAAAACCCTTATCCCTTTTATTTGCCTTAACTTTTTCAAAAAAGTATTTAGTTGTTCTTCACTTCTATACTTTACATTCAAATTAAAATGTTTGTATTTTTCTTCAAGAAGATATTTGAAATAGCGTTCCACTATCTCAACATTACTTTCTTTTGCCAATTTGTAAAAATCTGTTTCATCACTTTCTATAACTTCGAAAATAATATTTATATATCTGTCCCTTGGTATCTTATTTTCAAGATGTTTCAATATAATAAGGTTTACAAGTACGAAAAAAGTAGAAAATCCTCCAAGTAAATATTCCCCCATACCAACAGCCATACCAATTGCACTAACTGCCCACAAAGAAGCAGCAGTGGTTAATCCTCGCACAAACTCTCCATGTTTTATGATAGCACCTGCTCCTAAAAATCCTATACCAACAACTATCTGTGCGGAAATACGCGCAGGATCTGTAAAGTTACCAAACTTTGAATAAACTAAAAAAGAAAGTATAGTAAATAAACAAGAGCCCAAACATACAAGCAGTTGGGTCCTAAAACCTGCAGATTGCCCCTGTATTTGCCTTTCTAAACCGATAATTCCACCAAATGTAGAAGCAATTATTAGCCTAAAGATTAAATTTAAACCTTCTAACTCAAACATGCTTTTTTTAGATTATCTATAGCATTTTTATAATTGTTACTTTTAAAAATATAGTTTCCTGTTACAATAATTCTTGCACCAGCATTATACACATCTCTAACTGTATAATTGTCAATACCACCATCAACTTCTATCATACAGTTTGTATTGTAGCTTTTGAGCAAATCGTTTAACCTTTCAATTTTTTTTATAACACCTTTTATAAAAGATTGTCCTCCAAAACCAGGATTTACAGTCATTATTAGTATAAAATCTATTGAGTCAAGTATATATTCAAGTGATTCAAAAGATGTGGCAGGATTTATAGCAACCCCTGCTTTAACTCCTTTTTTTCTTATTTCTTCGAGTGTTCTTTGCAGGTGTTTACATGCTTCAATATGAACAGAAACCATATCTGCACCTGCATCAATAAAAGATGCTATGAAATCGTCTGGGTTATCTAACATTAAATGAACATCCAAAGGTTTTTTAGCATATTTTTTTAAACAACTAACTCCATAAGGGCCAAAAGTTAAGTTTGGAACAAAATGACCATCCATAATATCAATATGAATGATATCTGCTCCTGCTTCTTCAACAAGTTCTATTTCTTCCTTTAATCTACCAAAATCTGCTGACAATATTGATGGTGCTATATAAACCTTATCTTTCATATTTACCCCTGTAACTTTTGAAGTATACTAACAATTTTATTCAAATCTACTCGCGTATCCAGACATGGTCCAAAGGGCCTTTCATTTAATATACCAATAACAGGTAATTTTACAGTATCAAGCAAACCTGATATAAGATCTCTCTCACATGCAGTAGCAATAATTAACTCAGGTTTGAAGCTTTTTATAACGTTTCTTGCCATTGTTCCACCTGAAGCAATAGATAATTTTACATTATAATTGCTAGATATTTCCATCAAATCTTTTATCTCACATTTACCGCATTTTCTACACCTAATTTCTTTACCAGTTACCCTGTATTCACATTCAGAAAATTGCAAACAATGTGGCATTAAAAGAAGAATGCGTTGAGGTCTATCTTTTTTTTTACCAAGCTCGTATAAGGTAATCTTGTTGTTTAAATCTATGAATTTTTGTATGCATTTGTCTCTATCTAATCCAAATAATTTATAAAAAAAAGAAAAAAATGGATAAAATAATTTCAAAACTACTATTTTAATAAACACCGCATATGCACCACAAATTAGTTTATATAATCTCCCTCTTTATAACCAAGTCGCAAAAAAATTGAAGAAGGTACGTTTCTGTTTCTACCTTCTTCTTGAACTTCAATAAGCTCTAATATACCACTACCAGCACCAATATAAACAGAATTTTTTGTAATCTTTTCTATTTTACCAGGTAAGGAAACTCCTTCATGGGGGAGACTTTTCCATATTTTTAAAAGCTTATTTTGTAAATAAGTAAATGCACTAGGCCAAGGTTGTAAGCCTCTTACCATATTATGAATCTCTTTTGCACTTTTTTTCCAATCTATTAAACCATCATTTTTTTTGAACTGCCTTGCATAGGTAGCATATTTTTCATCCTGTTTAGTTAAAATAACATTACCTTTTTCAATCATTTCAATGCTTTTTAACAATAATTTTACTCCAAGCGGTATTAATTTTTCAAAAACGTCAACAGCAGTTTCGTTATTATTAATATAAACTTTTTCCTGCAATAATATATCACCTGTATCAAGTCCTTCATCCATCTTCATAATTGTTATACCTGTTTCAACGTCTCCTGAAAGTACTGCCCAATTCACAGGTGCTGCCCCTCTCCATCTTGGCAATAAAGAAAAATGAACATTATAAGCACCATAAACGGGAATATTAAGAACTGTTTTGGGTAGTTTTTTACCATATGCTATAACTATAAATATATCTGGTTTGTAACTTTCTAATTTTTTTAAAATTTCTTCTGAATTTAAACTTGCTGGTTGGAAATAAGGAATATGCTTATCAATAGCAAATATTTTAGGTTCAGGTGGTTTAATTATTTGTCCCCTCCCTGATGGCTTATCCATTGCTGTTATAATAAATGAAATTTTATGATTACTATTATATAGTGCCTTTAGATATTCTACTACAAAGGGTGGTGTACCAAAAAAACCTATTTTCATAAGCTTCTTTCCATTTGCTTTTTCAACCTTTTTATAATAATTTCTTTTCTAATTGTACTTATTCTATCAATAAAAAGTTTGCCATCAAGGTGGTCATTTTCGTGTTGTATAGCTCTTGCAAGTAACCCTTCTGCTTCTAACTTAATCTCTTCTCCTTCTAAACTCATATATTTAACAACAACTTTTGCTGCCCTTTCTACAGGCGCTGTTTGGCCTGGAATACTTAAACAACCTTCTTCATTTTTTTCTTTACCTTCCATGCTTATTATTACCGGATTTATAAAGATTATAGGATTTGGTTTTTCCTCCAATTGTTCTACATCAATAACAAATAATCTTATCGGGATACCAACCTGTGTAGCGGCAAGTCCTATACCTTTTGCATTGTACATGGTTTCAATCATTGAAAATGCTATTTTTTTTATTTTTTCGTTTATTACTGAGACCTCTTTTGCTACTTCTCTTAACCGGGGGTCAGGATATTTTAATATCTCCATTATAGCCATAACTACTACTCCTTAATGGTTCTTTAAACTTAAAAACTTCTATACCTGGTTTTGAAGTTAAAGGGCATACATACTCACATATCCCACATCCTATGCATAACTCATCTACAACATAGGGCTTTTTCAGTACAACCTCTTTACCTTCAATATTTGTTACTTTTTGTATATAAAACCTTATTGCTTTTTTATGTATCGGACAATGTTCTTCACATACCATACAGTTTACCTTCTTTGCGTATGGTAAACAATGATTTTTGTCAAAAACAGCAATACCTATTATGCTTCTTTTTTTGATTTCAAGGGGTAATTGAGGTATTGCTTTAGTTGGGCAAACTTGTCCACAAAGAGTACAATTATATTCACAGTAACCCTTTCTTGGAATTAAAACAGGTGTGTAAAGATTAGCCAATCCATACTCTAAAGTTGCTGGATATAATGCATTTTTAAGGCATATTTTTATGCATTCACCACATCTTACACATTTTTTTAAAAAATCATTTTCATCTAACACACCTGGTGGTCTAAGTAATCTGTTATTATCTTTATAAAACAAATCCATCTTGGATAAAAAGTACCCCCCTAAAAGCCCTGTGAATATTATTTTTCTTTTTGAGAAATTCACTTCACGATTGTTTTTTAGTGAGAAAATAAATTTTCCCCTGTCATATTTACATTTAAAAACACAATCCATACATAAGATACACTCTTGATTCTGAAGTATTTCTCTATCAAAAGATGTTGGGCATATATTTTTGCATTCACCACAATCACTGCATAATTTCGTTGGTACTCTACGAAATAATGAAAATTTACTTAACACAGATAGCAATGTGCCAAGGGGGCATAAATTTTTACACCAATTTCTTTTTTCAAATCTCTCAAGAAATATAATCAAAACAAATAAAAAAAAAGAAAAAAAAGAAAGTGGATAAAAAGTTTCTCTAAAGGGTAATATATTTAACTTTAAAAAATTATAAATGAAAGAAAAAAATTCTCTTTTTTCACCAATGATTTTATACATCCAAACCCATGTAGATTTTATAGCTTCTCCAAAAAAGGGAAAAAAAGAAAAAGTTAAAAATCTAACTAAGATTGCAATGGGTTCAAAAAGCCCTACTATATTGACTCTAAAAAGAGAAGTAAAAAGGAATATTACAAGTAAATAATATTTTAAATTGGTTTTTAAAAAATATAGTGGTTTCCCTTTTTTTATATACTTTGTTGCCAAATCTATTGTCGTACCTAAAGGACAAATCCAACCACAAAAAAATCTTCCTAAAAGGAGAGTAGCAAAAATCATAATAATCCCAGGTAGCAATAACCAGTTCAAACTAAAATTTGCAAGAAAATAAGAAATAACAACAAGCGGATTAGCTCTAAAAAAACTATTTATGGCAAGAGAGATTTCATCTTTACCCCTATACTCAGTTCTAACAAAAAGAAATAAAAACAGGATAAGAAAAAAAAATTGAGAAATTTTAGCTAAGTTTAGCTTTCTCATCAGCTTTTCAGCACCTGGATGTTACTTAATTTAATCTCTCCAAGCCTCCTTTTGTAAGCTTCTAAAGTTATCTCTATGTCTTCTGGTTTTTTGCCAAAAAAAGTAGTAACAAAAGCATCTGCTGCAACAATATCTGTAGAGGCTACTACTTTATTTAATACTTTAACATCTTTTAAATCACCACCTTGAGGGCCATGATCAAGCAGAATTCTTGTTGCATCAATAACTACAAGATGGCTCTTAACTACAGCATTTATATCCGCAAGTGCTGTCCCTATGTTTCTATGAATATATCCCCTATTTCCACCCATAATACCCATAACATTTTTTAAAGCAAGAGTAAGAGAAGTAAGACCATGATGTTTAGCAATAGGCACATTTATAAAAACATTCGCCGATAAAGCTTCATCATAAAGCTCCCATTCTTTTAAAAATACACCATTTAATTTTATTTTTTTAAATCTTTCAAACTCTATGTGTTTTAACTCAACATTCTTCATATCTTTAAAAACTGCATTAAAACCACTAGTTTCATAGCATCTTCTTGGATCATTACAGGTTCTATCAAATATTTTTACTTTCTTTGCTCCAGCTTTTAAACATTCCTCTGCTATAGCTTTTACTATAAGTGGATGTGTATTTGCAGCTTGTTCAGGTGTTCTATCCCAGCCTATATTTGGTTTAATTACTACAATATTTCCTGGCTTAACAAATTTTTTCATTCCACCAAGCACTGAAATAGCATCTTTTGTAATTTTTTCATAATCTTTACCTTCTGTAAGTGCAACAACCGATTTAATAGAAGCACTAACATCATTTGCTTTAAAGACCTGATATGTTAAAGATGTCCCCAAAATCTTTAAAAATTCTCTTCTTTTCATAAAAACAGCTTAAATTAGGTTTTTTGATTTTAAAAACTCTCTTACTATATCTTTTATACCTCTTCTATCAACCTCTTTTGTTAGTTCGGATATAATTTGTGGTGCTAAATTACCGTTTAACTTTTCTATCAACCGAGGAAGGGCGGGAAATTTTTTAAGAGTATCCTTTCTTATTATTGGAACATTATATCCTGCTTTTGTCTCATAAACAGGTTTTAATAATACGAGATTAAATTTTGTATTAATATCAGTTTTTGCCTTTTCAAAATCAGTAGTTTGAACAATCGTCTTTATTTCATTACTATCAAACATAAATAAATCAATTTCACCGTTGACAGCTGCTTGAAAAAGAGCATTTGTATTCGAAAACTTCTTTAATTTAACTGAAGTACCCGTTCTTTCAGTTATCAATCTTGACAAAATATTGCCAATAATCTCATTTTCTAAACTACTTATATGTCCGATATAAATTGTTTTACCCACACAGGCATATGAAATATTTAAACCAATTGCGAATGTAGTTAAAAAGATTAGTAACCATTTTCTAAACATTTAATACGACTCCTTAAAATATTTTTCTTCAAAAAAGGTTTAAAATTAACTTTAGGTAAATGTTTATCATGGTTTTTATCATAAATTGTTTTTTTGATATCCCTCTCAAAAACCATGCCAAAATAGTTATTTTTAAAAGTTAAATCCTTTTTTTGTTCATAACCAACTTTTATATTATACCCATTTTTTTCAATTGCATTGTACTGAAAAATCACCATATTATAACAAGCAGTCACTGGGAATATACCAATTTCATTATCGAAAATATGGTTATACTCAATTATACCTTTCGAATCTCTCTCTTCATAACGAATGCCATGTTTATTTTTTGTCATTATATTATTACAAACATATATATTAGCTGTGGAAAACCTGAAACCATCAACATTTGAGCGGAAAATACAATTTTTTACCACACCTTTTGTAAAATGTATCTGGAGACCAGAAAAGGCAGATTCAAAAATAGCATGCTCAAAATAAGCATATTTAGCATGATTAACCATTACATATTTCCATTGAGATGGTTCTTTAACAGGTTTGTCAGAAGTAAAGATTACTGGAAAATTTTCAGTCCCATAAACATAAATTTCTCCTTCAACATATAATTCACTATCACCTATCCCATCGTCATCAATATCAATCGTTTTAAAAATAACCTCCGTACCTTCTTTAATAATTAGCTTTCCACTATTCCTTACAGCAACTATACCATCAATAAAAATTTTCCCTTGCCAAACTTCTTCATTTTTGATTTCTTTAACAGGAATTTGAGCAAATGATAAATATGGAAATAATAAAAAAATAAGAAAAATTAAAAACTTCATTGCAATATTTTTTTCACAACAATTTTAATATTTTCAATATCTTTATCAACAATTATGTGATGATCAAAACTCTCCTCATAAAGTCCATACCTTTCACCTTGTACAGGAGTGCCACCATAAAATTCACGAACACCTATATAATACTTTCCAGAAGATGGTAGGTATAATTCAAAAACACCATCATTTCCTGTTTTTTTTGAAATACTTACTGGTCTTTCATGGCCAAGTTCCTTATTTTTATAAGCAAAAGCATATACACCAGATACAGGTCGACCACCCTCGTCAACCGCAATCCCCTTTATTTTATACTGACCTTTTAAATGAAGAGGCATCTCATCTTGAATCTTTTTAAACGTTGGAATTACTATCTTGTAGGTTTTATTCATTTCGAAATTAAACGGATTATATTGAAAAAAGCCCATATAATCCCCTTCTTCCAAAGGACCAAACAAACTACCATTGTTTTTTTTCCTTACAACAACAAAATATTCACCTGGGATGATATTCTTTAGTATAAACTTGCCATTTTTATCTGTGGGTTGCGAATAGAGATAGGGCATTCCTTTTATATCTTTCATTGACAAATATAAAAAAGCTGTTGCTCCTTCCAAAGGTTTACCATTGAATAATACTGTACCAACGATAATAGCTGATTTTGTCTTATTTTTTTGTACTTTATATCTGTATAAAGGCAAAAGTTTAATGCCTACATAATAACTTTCGTTAACAAAAAAAGGGTTTTTTCCACTAAACCCCTTGTAAATTTTACCCTTTTCCTCAAACTCAGAAACTAAATTATAGATACCCTCATCCAATTCTAAAAGATAGTATCCTTCTTTATCAGTTTGAGTTTCTTTGATAATATCTTTATAATTTTCTTCATAAACCTTAACATTCGCTCCACTTACAGGTCTATCACCAAGCATAACTCTACCTTTAATTTCATAACAGTAAACTTCTTGGATTAGCCAAAAAAATAAAAGTATCAATTTCAAGTATCTCATTTTTCAAATATTACTGGACTTGTTAAATACGGTTTATAACTAACTATATCTATTTTATATTTTGTATCACCATAACCTTCATAGGTAACTTCTTTTAAATCGTATCCATCATATATAGTAGATACATTATCTTTTGTAGCCATTTCTTTCAACGTTTTTTCATCCCAATAGTTTTTTTTCGCAAAAACCTCACCTGAATAGATGTTTACTTTATTCTTATTAATTGTGGTAGCTCTCTTACTCTGTCTTTCAACTACCTCTTTCATTTGTATTACCTCTGAACCCATTTTTCTTTCAAAATCTGAGGATTGGTATTCACCAAGTTTGATATGAATGGAGTTGTTAATAAAATTGTTTTTTGTGATTACAGGATAAGAAGTAAAATTGCAATATACACCAACATTATTCTCATTAAAGTTATTGTTTCTTATATCAGGAGAAGACTTTTTTTCCAGAAAAATAGCGGTACCATTTTTAGAAAAGTTATTCAATCTAATCTTGCCACCTGTGTATTGAATAAAATCAATCGCCCTTTCGTTTTCAACAAAGTCATTACTCTCAATTTCTGTATCTGTATAAACTTCACCATATACTGCTGTTTTGTTTTTGCTAAAATGATTGCCTTTAATTTTGCTTCCAATATTCTGGTACATATAAATGGCATTATTATTTACTTTAAATTTAGATGAACTTATCAAACCAATACTATCCCTATTTAAGATTACCCCTATATTATTTTTAGAAAATGTTGAATTATAGACTTCGCCTTTTCCCTGTTGTGCTAATACCATTGAAGCACCATTTTGTTCAAAATTACATTTATTAACTTTTCCAAATGATTTTAATTCTATCGCTATAGCGATTTCATTATTAGTAAAAGATACATTTTCTATGTTTAGATTCGAATTTCTTGTATTTTTTAAAGCTACTTTATTTCTCTTAAAATTGCTTCTTTGAACCAACCCATTACTTTCAATAAACTCCAAACTTTCAAGTCCATAGACTTCAATATTTTCAATATTAACACTGGAGTTGATAAACCTAATTATTGAATTATTTTCTCCTTTGATTATTATTTTATTATCTTTTTTGCCCTTAAACTTTATTTCTCCTGAAAACTGTAAAATAGCATTCTCTGATAAATTAATCTCACTGCCTGAAACAATAATTACATTGCCTTTAAATTCTACAAGTCCTCGATAGTTTTTTTTGCCATCAATAACAATCCTTTCATTACCATAAACAAGCGAATTGTATAAAAGCAAAATGGTAATAATAAACTTTATCATTTTCTTTTCTCCACAATAATTGTAATATTTGTGTTTTTGTCTATATGTACTTCTGTTTGATTTATCCCTAACAATTCACCAGAAATAGGTGGACCACCGATATTTTCCCTTGCTAAAACAAAATATACACCCGGAGGTACTTTAATACTAAATTCCCCATTACTGTTACTTCTTGATGATATATAAAGGGGTTTGCCCTGCATCTTTTTTGAACTATATAACATTACAAACACACCAGAAACTGGTTTCCCATTTTTATCTTTTATTACACCACTTAAAATGGGGTATCCTTCATCACTTTCAAGCTGGCTTAATCTTTTTACACACTCTATCTCAATATACTTCATAACCCCCTTTTTTACTTCAACAGGATTACCATAATAAAAGTTAAATAAATCACCTTCTTCGATAGGTCCATACATACCCCCTTTAGCCCTTTTCCTTGCGATTATATAATACTTTCCTGGTGGCAGATTTATACTAAAATTTCCATCAAAGGAAGGGTATACAAGAAAAGCAGGACCTCTAAAACCGCCTTTAAAATCCTTGTATATGTATATATAAGTTTTGTTTAATAGTTTCCCCTCAAACAAAACTTTTCCATAAATACCTGATTGGTTTTGCGCTTTTCTGTCAGGCTTGGTTTTCCCTACTTTAATTAAATTAAAACCTATATAAGCAGTTCCTCCATCAACAACTTCTACAGGACTACCACTGTAAAAACAATAAAGATCGCCCTCTTCTGGAATAAATGTATTAGAATTTCTATTTTTCTTTAATGCCACTAAATAGTATTTACCAGCAGGCAATGCAAACTCATAGCTACCATCTATTTTCGTTTCGCTACCAATCATATCAGGCTTTGAAAGTTCAATGTAGTTTTTATCTTTATAAACAAGTATTTTAACACCTGCAAAAACCTCACCTTTGTATGCCACTCTACCTTTAACAATTCCAGTATTTGTTTGAGCGCAAAGATTTAAAAAAGTAAAAAAACAAAAAAACAATGTCAACAGTATTTTTTTTACCATACTTCATGGACCTCTAATTTAATGTTTAGTTTATCGCCTCGTTTTACATAAATAGCTTTATCATAGCTACCAGTATATGTTCCAACAAGTTCACCCAGCTCAACAGGTCCTCCTAATTTAGACCTTGCACCAATATAGTATTTACCTTCATCAGGAAGAATGAGTTTAAAATTACCATTATCGTCAGAAGGTGTTGATACACTAATTGGTTTACCTATCATCTCTTGATTATCATAGGCTAAAACAAATACTTTTTTTGCAGGTTTTCCATCATTTCTAAATACCTGTCCTAAAATTATAGGACCATCAATATTTATAATACCTTTGTTAATTACCCCACCCAATCTTTCCTTATCAATTTTACTCAATATTATATTTTCAAGCACAGTATAGCTTCCCATTTTTACAAAAACTGGATTTTTTTTATAAACAGCAGATTTATCATTTTCTGAAAGAGGACCTGCAATATTTTTCAATCTTTCCCTAACAGCAATATAATAATTTCCTTCAGGTATATCTATTGTGAATGATCCATTTTGTAATATTTTGCTTTCCTTAAAATAATCAGGTCCTCTAAGATTAGTATTTTTATTTTTATACACATATACCTTAACCTTAGAAAAATCGCTATAACCTTTTACTACTCCTGATATACCTGTCCCTTTTTCAAAAACTTGAGCATCCTTTTTAGAATATAATTGCCACTCACCAATGTCTATATCCTTGTCAACTGATATCTTTTTCGTATCACCTACAAGCATCAAAACTTCTCCATTTAGTTCAAGTCTCTTTCTTACATTTAGATAATAATTTCCTTTTTTCAATGTCAAAGTAAAATATCCATTTTCATCAGTAGCAACAATCTTGATAGGTGGGATAGTCTTATCTTTTTCTTCTTTCAAAAAGACAGATATTTCACAATCATTAACAGGGTTGTTATTATAAACTACTTTACCTTTTACTAATTTTTCACTATCCCTGCTACAAGAAAACATCAATAAACAAAATAGAATAAAAAATACTTTTTTAAACATTTTGATACCTCAATAACATCATAAATGAAGCAAGAGCAAAGATATAACAAAAAACAGTAACAAAAACTGCATTTTGATAACCAATATTAATAACTATTAAAAGGGTCAAAAAACTACCTATTACTGAAAAAGCACTATTGATTCCAATTCCCCAAGCAACCAGTTTTTCATTCTTCTTTCCTAACATTTTCAACATATAAGGGAAAGGAATACCCATAAAAAAACCATTTATCCCCATAAAAAGGACTGCAACTATCATTTTAATATAAAAGGGAATATACAAAAACATGTTAACATATTTAATAACAATACCATCTAATAATAAAAGCAAAATCAATACCATAAACGCAATTCTCATTCTTTTATGATTTACGATAAATTTACTTGAAAATAGAGAACCAAGAGCGGAAAAGAATAATAGGCTACCTACAATAAATACCATTGAATATATTGGTGTTTCTAAAAATAGTGAAAAACATTTAATCATTACTATCTCAAACAAAATATATCCAATCCCTAAATAAGAAAAAATAAATCCCCAAAGAATCTTTTCACTTTTTTTTACATTTCCAACATCTTTGCCAAATAATGGAAGTGAAAAAATAATAATGGACAAAAAAAGATTGAAAATCAAAACTATTCTCAATATATATATGCCTCTTTCTTCAAAAGAGTCATTTCCATATATAATTGAAGCAAGAAACTCTTTACCAGAAAGGTTATAGTAATAAAAGGGTTTATCATCATTGGGAATATCTAAATTTAATTTTCTTATTCCCTTTATAACCTCGCTGAAAACATTGTTATACATTCCATATGGCTCATATAAAACTTCAAACCCCTTTTCATTACAAAAAGTTACAAGCTTTTCTATCTCATCTTTTGTAAACCCACCTTTTTTTACTAAAAGGGTTGCTATACCCCTTTCCTTTGCGAGAAAAAGAGCATTTTCTGGTTTTTCCATATTCAATTTTTTCAATGCTTCTTTTGACAGTAATATTAACTTTGGTATCGTTTTCTCATAAATAAACCTTGAAAGTGAAAGTATCCCTTCATTGTTCAATCTTTTTAAATAAGTATTAAAAGCTTCGATTGTGTATAGACTATCTTCTGCAAAAGTAAATATACCAGAAGCAGGTGGAATACGACCATATACAGAAGTTGCCTGTATAACATCGTAAAAATTTTTATCTCTCTCAAGAAAACTTCGACCTTCAGCAATAAATGTCTTAACAAGGCTATAAAGCTTACCAGTCTTTTCTCCTAAAACAGTATTAACAGCTTCTATAACCTGCGGGTTTAACTCAATAGCAGTAATATTTTCTTTCTCAACCCCCATAGAAATAGCACAATTAATATCTTTACCACCACCTGGCCCAATTATTAATGTTTTCCCCTTTTTTAAAACATAAGGTAGCGATATAATATTCCATCTAAAAAAATTCTTTATATCCTCTTTTATAGGAAACTCACTAGCTACTGTATATCCAGTATCATCTACCAATACTCCCCATTGTTCAGGAACGTAACCTCTATACAGAGGGCTTTGGCCAAAGGGTTTAACTTTTTCTTCACCTTTAAGTGGATATATAATTACTCTAGAAAAGGGATTCCATTTTGACCAAATAATATTTTTAGCGTGTTTTCCCCTTGCTATCATAATTTCATCATTCTTATAAAATTTACTCAATAACAAAAAAACTATTGAAAAAATCATTAATGAACCGTATATAAACTTTTTATTTGAGTATTTAAACATGATTGTTGCACCTATTAGCGTGATAAGGGATAAAATTGCCATTGGATTTAAGAAAAATAAAGCTGATATAACAAAAAGAGCTGAAAATGCAGCACCTAACAAATCTGCATAATATAGTTTTTGAGACTCAAAATAGTATTTCCTAAAAAACAAAGTAATGAGATAACCTGCTAGAATAAATGGTAAAATCAAAAAAAGATAGAACAGTATTAATCCTATTATCAATTTATAATTTAGAGAATAAAAAACGCCTCTTTGAAAGGGTTGAAAATAAGGCTGATGAAAAAAAGAAAGATAAGGTACTAATAGTTCAGCATTATAATGGAGAAAAAAAAAGGAAAGATGGAAAAAAAGATAAAGACATAAATAGAAAACAGTCACCTTTTCCACTAATCTTTCATTAAAATCATTTTGTTTATAAGCTAATACACTACCAAATCCCAAACCAAGCATTGCAACTCCTATAGCAAGTGAAGCAAAATGATACCACATAAGTACAGAGAAAATTCTTGTCAAGATAAGTTCAAAGGAAAGAACAGAGAATGATAGGAAGAAAATAAGTATATATCTATGCTTACCAGAGTTTAATACCATATATCTTATTATTCCTAGTCCCAAATAAAATTATATTATCTTTATAAATCAATGGACTAAATTGAATTTCTCCAAAATTCCCAATGCTATAAAAACCATCTCTTCCATAAATAACAATCTCACCCTCAAAGGTAGGAACTATAAGTACATCATTTAAAATAGCAGGGGTGGCAGTAAAAATAAAATTTGTTCTTTCTTTAACGATTACCCTGTCATTTTCATCAACTATATGTACTAAACCGTCCAAAGAAAATAAATAAAGTTTATCTTGATAAACTACTGGAGTTTGATAACGATATTTACCTGATAATTTAATGTGCTTAACTTTACTAAAGGCATTATCAAACTTATATAAGCTACCATCACTACTAAGTAAATAATAATAACCTTTGTAAAAAACGACTGAGCTAAAGAAAGAGCCATTTAGTTCGTAAATATTAAAACTAAAATCATTTAAATTTAATTTGTAAATCTTCCCATCAACGGAAGGAAAAACAACCATATTATTTACATAATAGGGAGTTGCTCTAAATTCACCATCAATTTTAATATCAAATATTTTGTTACCATTAACAATATTAAAAACTTTTAAATGTCCACCTTGACTTATGACAATTAGATATTTATTAACTATAATTGGCGAGGCCATCCTGTGGTCATCTTTTGGAGTTTTAGAAAAATTATCTTTTAATACAACTTTTTTATCAATTTTATCAAAACCTAAAATCCTGCCATCCCATGCAACAATATAAATATTTTTTTCAGTAATTACAGGCGATGCATCTGTAAAATCCCCTACGGGAAATGTGTTATAATTATCTCTTTCTAAATCTATTTCATAAATCTTTCCATCAAAAGAGGGTAAATAAGCATAGCTACGATAAATAGCACCGCTACCATCAACAAATCCATTTGTATCAATTTCAAGATACAAATAAGCCTCCTTCAAATTTGGTAAGGCATTTAAAAACGGTTTATGTGATAACTTTGCTTCAATCATTTTATCTTCTATAGTTGAATTACCAACATAAGTATCACCTAAAACAAGCTTACCTTTAAAAAAATCACCTACTTTTACATTAGAAAAATTATCATAAATATTATTGTTTTCTAAAATAGCTTTACCAGCTTTTTCAAATACAAAAAGTCCATCTCTATTTTTTCTTATCGTATTATTTCTAATCTTCAACTCACTTGAAGTAAAATTTAAAGCCTTACCAATATTATCTTCAAAAAGGTTTTTTTCTATTAATAAACGAGAATTACCAATGCGTGTTCCATCTGCATTTTTTCTAAAAATACAGTTTCTAATTATACCTTCTGAAAAATGTATATGAAGTGCATATTCTCCATACTCAAAGATAGAGTAAGTAAATACAATGTCTTTACTATGATTAATCAGTATTTCTCTCCAATCACCCCATTGTTTATTTGCTTCTAAAGAAGTAAAAAAAATAGGTTTATCTCGAGTACCAATAGCTTTAATGGTCCCACCTAACACCTTGATAGTACTTTCAGATATACCATCATTATCTATATCATATTTTTTAAAGAAAATGATTGTTCCTGGCCTTATCTCAAGAAGAACATCTTTCTCAACTGTTATAGTTCCATTTATATAAACTTTTCCATCCCAAATAGTATGCTTTTTTAATACTTCACCATGATTGTAAAATATATCAGCCTTGCAGGTTTTGACAAAAAAAAGTAATTTTGACAAAAAACTAACTATCAAAATTAGCAATAATATCGATATTCTTTTCTTTCTCATTTTCTTCAATTCTTATTTCTCCATAAACATAAACATCTTTTAAGTCGGGAGTATCTCCAAGAGTTTTTCTCACCACTATGTAAAAAATGCCACTTTCTTTTACAAAGAGCTCATAATATCCTCTTTCATCAACGGGAGATGAGATATATGCTGGTTTTCCTAACAGTTCATCCCTGTTATAAGCCACAACGTATGCACCTTTTAGTTTACTACCTTTTACATCTTTCACATATCCTGATATCTTACATAGTTTTTTTAAACTATCCTGCATTTTATCTGATACCTTTAGTAATTCTACTTTTAATTCATAACCCTGGTTGTTTTTGATAACCACTGGAAAAAAAGGTATAAAAGACACATAGTCACCTGGTTTCGGAGGGCCGAAGGGTTCTTTTTTCTTCCTAAAAATGAGATAATAACTCCCCTCTTCTAAATTAATTTTGAAAAAACCCTTTCCATCAGTTTTACACGTATAAAAGGGCGGACCTTTTAATTCACTTGACAAATCAAGATATACAAACACATCAACATCTGCAACAGGTTTGTTCTTATAAGTTACAATACCTCTTATTTCATTCTTTCCAATGTTTTTTATAAACTTTTCATCAAACTCGATTAAATTTATATTAATAGCTGCATCATCATTCAACTTTAATGGATTTAGACCATAAAAACCAAACAAATATTTATTTCTTAATTTTTTTTCAGCCATTATATAATACTCACCTTTAGATAACACTGCCATTGCTTCGCCTTTATCGTTTGTTTTTAACTTAAAGTCTGGGTTCACCATTGATATCACAGATCGCTTATGCCAAATTAAGACATTACATCCAGATGTATATTCATTGTTTGAGTGGTGTACAGCCACGTTAAGCTTAAAAGCATAGACATAGCTTGAATGCAAAAAAAATAAGAAGTAATAGAATAAAAATCTCATATTGTGTGATTATCAAAAAATAAGCCAAAAAAAGGAAGCCATTAAAAATGGCTTCCTTTTTTAAAGTGGCAACTTAAATTTTACTGTTCAACTATCGTAAGTATTTGTGCTGTTTTTACATCTTTTTTTACAAATTCTTTTCCTGATGGGAAGATTACCTTTACATCGTAAATTTCTTTATTAGATAATCCAAAATGCTGAACTTTCGGTGGTTGTGAACAGAACCCTGAAGCTGTCACTACTTCACGAAATCCGATTAATTTTCCCTTTTTGTTATAAACATAAACTTTAGCACCTATCGCATCTTTATTACTTTTACCATTTCCCACAAGTTTAACTTCTAACCAGTTTGAATTTTTGTTCTGGTTAAAAAATAGTTTATTTGCTGCACCCCAGTTAACAACATATAAATCAAGCTGACCGTCATTATTAAAGTCAGCAAAAGCTGTTCCTTTTGTTCTTACCGTTTCACATTTTATCACAGGAATTGCATTAGCAATATTTTCAAACTTACCATTGCCTTTGTTTAAATAAAGCTGGTTTGCTAACTTACAATCTCCTTCATAAAGATCTAACCATCCGTCATTGTTAACATCACCAAAGGATGGTCCTTTACCCCAATGGTCTTTTGGCGCACCTTTGATATTATTAGTAGCCTTTTTAAAGTTGCCTTTTCCATCATTAATATATAAGTTGTTATCACCGATATAATTTGATGTATATAAATCTAAGTATCCATCATTATTTACATCTGCAAAGGATGCGCCAAGAGTCCATCCATCATCTGCAACACCTGCTTTTTCAGCAACCTCTTCAAATGTTCCATTACCTTTATTTATAAAAAGCTTATTTGGCTCTCCTGCAGGATAACGACCATTACAAACATACAAATCTGGCCAGCCATCATTATTAACATCAGCCCATGTTGCACTCCAGCTCCAGCCTCTATTTGCAACACCAGCTATTTCTGTTACATCAGTAAAAGTTCCATTTCCATTATTTCTGTATAATATATTTCTTGTTCCAGGACCATAGTTAGCAACATAAATATCAAGAAATCCATCTTTATCATAATCTGCCATTGCTGCACCATAACTAAAAGTGGTTTTCCCATCAACAATACCTGCAACACCTGCTTTATCAGTTATGTCGACAAATTTACCATTCACATTTTTAAACAATCTGTTAGTCTCAATTTCATAGACTCCACCCTTTGGTACATACAAATCAACCCAACCATCGTTATCAATATCTCCAAAAACAGAACCAAGGCAATAACCTACATCATCAATATCTACTTCCTTAGTTACATCAGTAAAAGTCCCATTGCCATTGTTTTTGAAAAGTCTTATTCCACCACCTTTATTTGAGATAAGAATGTCCAAATAACCATCATTATTATAATCTGCTACAGCAACACCTTTACCATTGCCTTTAAACGCTACTCCAGCTTTTTCAGATACATCTTTGAAATTTACATCTTTTGAAGCATTAACCACGAAAGGAAACATAAATAAAGCTAAAAAAGTGAAAATAAGTTTTTTGTTCATTTTTTAACTCCTTAAATTAAGAGTTTATTAAATTATATTCACTAAAATTAAAAAATGTCAACAATTTAATTTTTGCAAATTTCATGCCTTATTTAAATTGTTACAAAGTCTACAACTACTATAAAAAATGACGTCAAATGGCGTAATCAATAAAACCAAATGCCAGCAATTATAGAAAAAACCAGGCATAAAAATAAAAATATAAACAAAACCCTCGGCTTAAAAATTTTATACAAAACAATCATAGAAGGAATACTCGTAATTGCCCCTGAAAACATTAACGTTATTCCATTTGCCATAGGCATCCCGAGATCCATCAATCCTTTTATTATTGGGACAGCAGCAATCTGGTTTAAAGGTATCACTAACCCTATAAATGCTGTTACAATAAGTGAGAAAAAGCCATGATAGTTAAGGATATGTTTTATAAAACTTTGAGGGACTAATGCATAAAGTATCCCTTCAAGTAAAATAGCCATAATAGTTAGCCCTCCAATAAAAAGCCCCATATCAACAAATCTATCAAGGAAAAACAAAAATCTGTTGTTTCTTGGCAAAACTGTCATTGTTCTAATTCTTATTTTATTCTCGCAAGCAATCTCATAAGAAGATTTTAGTTCTCCTTTTTCATCATAAACTGGTACAATTCTTATAGCATCTTCCTTGAAATAGTTATATTTCTGTAGTATTAAAAAAGAAAAACCCATTAATATCCCAAAAACAAAAGAAAAAATAAGTTTTGCTATTGCAAAGGTACTACCCAATCCTCCATAAGTTATAACGAGTGCTTCTGGCCCCATAACAGGAGAGGTGAAGAGTAGTGAAACTAATGGTGGCAATGGCAATCCTGCTGCAGCTAAAGAAATAGCTATTGGTAAAATACCACATGAACAAAGTGGTGTTGCCATGCCTACAAATGTTGCAAAAATAATCCCCGTTTTTATTTTTTTTTGTAATAGCATTCTTATTTTTAAATCAAGCTGGTATGTTTTTATTAATGCCGCTACCAAAATGCTCAATAGAGTAAAAAACCACATTTTTCTTGCTTCAGTGATTAAAACATCCCAGATTATATGAAGAAATTTAATAAAATTCATAAATAGTTAGTAGATCCTGTATGAAAATAGTTTTTCTGGTTTTGATTTTAACACAAATTTATAAAGCTCATCATATCGCTCTTTAAGGAGAGATTGAAATCTTTTGTTATTCTCTGTTTTTTTTCTCATTTCAAGGTAATTATTGATTTTTGTTAATAACTCATCTGATAATGTTAACTCAACACATCTATTTGTTTTAGTATTTTTAAAGAGGAACTTCATATCACCTGCATCAATGACTTCTAAATTATTGTTCCCATAAGTTGCAGGGAAAGCAATTTGTATCCCATCAATCGCACAACTTTTAAAGAAAATCTTTGCATGAGCATGTTTATAATCATTTCTCTTTAAATTAAGCAATTTTTTTGCCATATTACCCGCTTTAAAACCTAAAGTTGACATGGGACATTTATGACCATGAAACCAGTATAAAAGTCTATAATTTTTCATAATTAAAAAGTATAATGATGGGGGCAATCAAGTTTGTATATGTTTTCATAACCTTCAATCATGTCTTTTGTCAGCCAGGGCTGTATTTCATTGAATGCTTTTATAAACGATTCTCTATCTACTTTACTTTTCCCATCCATAACAGAATGAAGAGCTGCTTTTTTATACAAGCTTTCAATATCCCACCCAACATAACCTTCGGTAATTTTAGCTAACTCTAAAATATCTACATCCTCACCAAGATTTTTTATTTTTTTTAAAAATAGTTTCAACATATCAATCCTGTCTTCTAAATAAGGAGGATGTACATAAATCTTACGATTAAACCTCTTTTTCTCTTTAATTATTGATTGATCTACCACATCAATACGATAACAACCACCAACTAACCTAACTTCATCATACTGCTGAACTCTATCTATTTCACTAATAAAAAAAACTCTAAACTCATCATTACTAAAAGTAGGTGGTTTACCTCTTAAATTTCCATGTCCCCATTCATAATTACAATTAGGTCTTGGAACAATCCAATCACAATCAGATATATATAAAACACAGGGGGCTTCTGATATGGCAGTATCAAAAGCTTCTTTTAAAGCATCTTTTTTGTTTAAAACCTCCTGACCTGATACATATACAAATGTTACTTTAGCACGAAAAGCTGCAGCCTCTGCAAGCATTGTCATTCCAACCCCAAGAGGTCCCCATAATATTACACCTTTTGGAAGTTCTAATCCCATTTCAATTAATTCTTTTCTTTTTACAATGGGATAGACAATTAATTCATCAACTTTCTTTTTTACATCAAAAAGACCACCTATATCACTGAAATCAATTTTAGGTTTTCTTACTTCATAATAAATTTTTTCTAAAACTCTATGCATCAAACACCCTCAACTTCTACCGCAACAGCATCTTCAGGAAGTTTGTCAATAACTACCATAAAATCAACGACTTTGCCAGGTGGAACATCAACATTTACCATAGATTTACCCATTTTATTATTTAAACCTTTTTCAATCTCTGCATATGTTAGCTCTTTAATCTCTGCTTCTGTAAAGGTATTACCTGCAAATACAGTTTTTTCACCAATTTTTTTATTGTTCTTATCCAATAAAACACATTTTACTTTAAGAAAACTTTTTGGAACATTGTACCCATTTTTTATTTTACCTGTTACAACAAAAACTTTCTCTAACTCTTTATTATCAACGAAGGATGCTTTAGCGTTTAAAATACCAATATGCCCAATTTTTTCAGACACCTGCACCCTTTGCCACCACATATAACCAAGACCACCGCCACCTAAAACGATGACTATTAATATTGCAATTAAAAACTCTAAAACGTTAAATTTTTTAGGGGCTTCTGCAAGAAAATCTTCTGGTAATTGTTTTTGTTGAGATGCTTGCACTTCTTCATTATTTTTATCTGAATCATCTTTAAAAAAATCTTCAGGTGTTTTTATTCCCTCATTATTTTCAATATGATCTTCGGTGACACGATTTTCATCTGACTCAAAAATAAAATCATCATCTTTTAAAGGTTCTTGAAAATTTTGGGGTTCAGGTTCAGTTGATAATTCTTTTTTTGTTTCCTTATCTAAATCCTCAATATCTTCTGGAGTTATGAATTCATGTTGTTCTGTTTTTTCTTCAATTTCTTTTGTTTCTTTAATTACTAATTCTTGTCTTTCTTCTTTCTCAAAAAAATTTTCTAATTTTAATGAATTTTCTAAATCCTCTTCTTTTATTAACTGAACATCTTTTCTTTCTTCTTCAGGAAAAGATATAACTTCAGAATCTCCTTGAAATATGTTTTTTTCCGATTCCATTTCATTAATACCTTTTATAAAATCTTCAAAAGGTTTTTCTTCTTCACTTGGAGAACTAATTTCGATTGGTTTAGAAGTGTTATCAAAAGATATATTGCCCCAATCAATTAGACTAGATGTTTCATCTTTACTTTCAGTGATTTTTTTATCCTTTTCAATATCAGATATGGTATTAGTTTCAAAAATACCAACATTCACACTAACATCTTTATCTTGAGTTTTTACACTTTCATCAGAAAAAATAGGTTCTTGCTGCTCAATAGTTTGAGGAAATACGAAAAAAATATTTCCACACTTTTTACACTTAACCTTAATTCCTTCTGGTTTAACTTTAGAATCATCAAGTTTAAACTTTGTATTACATTGTTCACATCTTATAATCATAAAAAACTCCTTAATTTAGAATGTAATTGCGCCTTTTAATGTATATACTGGTTTAATCTCATTAAATTCAACTTCACCAGTAATAGAAAGCAAAACTAACGTTATTCTTGCACCTATAAAAGCTTTATAGTAAGTCTTTTTTTCATCTTTCAATCCTAAACCTGAAGGGAACGGAGCAGATGCATAACCTTTGGGTGAGCTTTCAAACCTATTTACTCCAATACCTCCATAGGGCGTAATCATTAAAATACCTTTACTAATTGATGCATCAAAACCATAGGTTTTAAAATCAAGCTCACTTACACCTGATAACTGAGTGTATGTACCCCTTACTGCTAATGCAGGAGTTGCTACAGTCCCTTCAAGTATAGAATATTTAATCTCTCCACCATATAATTTTATATTTGTATTTGGCACTTGAGAATAAAAAGCACCTATGTCAAAACCAAAAGGTAATCCCTTAATCGCTCTAATTTTTGGTATAAATAGATAAGAAGGAACGTCATTATCTTCAAGCGCATTTTTCCAGGCTCTATTACTTATGCTAACAGCAGAAACTTCTAATCCTACATCAAATCCCATTATACCCAAAGGTTCTGCCGGTGCAACTGGTTTATAAGTAAGTGCAACACCCAATTCTTTTGAAAAATCCCTAAATGTTGATTGTGTCATTCCTAAAGAAAACTTAATATCATCAATCGCATAAGCATTTGAAAAAAGAAAAAAGATAAAACCTGTTATGAAGAGTTTTTTCTTCATATATACTCCATTATTTTATATTTTTTTCAACTTTTTGTAATGGGAAATTTTTTTTTACCCATTCTATCTCGTCTTCCTTTGTTTTTATATTGCCTTTTAACCTTTCAATTATAATGCCATTAAAAATTTTAGTGAATAAAGGAGATGGTGTATAACCCATTTTTTTTAATTCCTCTCCATCTAATAAATTTTTTGTTTTCCAGAAATCTGTAAAATATTGAGAGAAATATTTTTTAATTGTATCATCATCAACCTTAGCCATCAAAAATAATCCAACTTCTACAGGCAAATCTTTTAATAAAAAATAAATCTCATAGGCTTCTTTGATATTTCTTATTGCATTTAAGTTATAAAATTCCTTAGTTTTGTAAATAATCAATACTTTTGCAACATTACCCATTATACCCAACTCTTTAATAGTTTTCTTTACTTCATCTAAAGAAAGCTTATCAAAAAAACACAAAAAATACACTATGGTTTTATTGACACTTAATCCAGTATAAAGAAGTTCATACCATTTTAATAACTCTTTAGACCTTAAAAAAAGATTTCTAACTTCCTTCCAATTGATTTTTGGATGAATGTATTTCATTAATTCTAATTGATCAATTTTATCGAAGATTTTTATCACTTCTTCTTCCTGGAAAATCAATTCGATTTCATTTAAAATTCTAGGGCCTGAAATAAGTTTAAAAATCTCCATTTTTATAGCATTTTTAATTAAATACATCGTATGTTTGCTAATTTTAAAATTAAATCTTCCTTCAAATCTTAAAGCTCTAAAAACACGTGTTGGATCTTCAACAAAGCTTAAATTATGTATAACTCTTATGATACCTTCTTTTATATCTCTTAAACCACCAAAATAATCTATTAAATCACCAAAGCTTCCTGGATTAAGTTTAACAGCTAAGGTATTGATAGTAAAATCTCTTCTATAAAGGTCTAATTTCAAAGAACCCCATTCAACAGTTGGCAGGCTTGCTGGGGATGGATAGTATTCTATTCTCGCAGTTGCAATATCTATTTTTTTTCCGTCATCAAAGAGTAAGCTTGCAGTACCAAATTTTTTATGTTCAATAACTTTTGTCCTCAATTCTTTACTGAGAGCTTGAACCAGCTTATGACAATCGCCTTCAATAACTATATCTATATCATAATTAGGCTTTTTTAGAATCAAATCTCTAACAACACCACCAACTATAAAAGCATTATAACCAAAACTATCTGCTATCTCACCTATCTTCTTGAGCCTATCCTGAGTTATCTTGTCAAATAATGTTTCTATCAAATATTTAAGGTTTTTATTAATATCTTTTCTATTTCCATCTTGAGTTTGCTCCTGATCAACTTCTTGTTGGAGTATCCTTAAAAAATCTGTTCTTGTAACAACACCTATGGGCTCATCATTTTCATTTACAACAGGCAGTAATCTTTGTCTTCCTTTAAAAATCAACTCTCTTATTTCATTTATATCTGAATCTGGTTTGACACTATAAAATTCTGTTGTCATAAAATTTTTTACAGGATACCTTTCATATCCATGAAATGCAGCTTTTTCAACATTCTGTCTTGAAATAAGACCAACAATCTTTGGTTTACCCTGTTTATTATGTTCACAGACTGGTACCATGTTAATATTATATTTAGTTAAAACTTCTTTTGCTTCTTCAATGGTAGTATCGGGTAAAACATATTTTACAGGCATTGACATGATATCTCTTGCTACCTTAGGCCTTTCAATTTTATTTCGTAACTGCTCCAGTAATATCTCCTGTACTTGAAAAACTGTTAAATCTTTCACTGTTGCAGAAGCAGCATAGGAATGACCTCCACCACCAAATATGGAAAGTATATCAGCAACATTTACTTCAGGTATTCTACTCCTTGCTGCTATAAAAATTCTATCCCCTAACCTACCAATACCAAAAATTACTGGTAAATTTTCTATATCTTTTATTTTCTGAACAAGTACTGCAAAATCACCAATAAACTCTTCCGATGAAGCAGTAGTAATCCCAATTTCATAACCATATATATTATAAACTTTTAAATCATTAAGCATATCATTTAACAAACCAATCTGTAACTTAGAGATTTCTTTATAGACAAGCTCTTTAACATCAGAAACTTTAGCACCTTGAGAAAGTAACCATGCACAGGCATAGAAATCTTCTGGTTTAGTTGATGTATATGTTAACATTCCCGTATCTTCATAAATGCCTGCAAGCATAATGGTTGCTTCTTCAGGAGTGAGTTTTACATTTTTTTTCATTAATATTTCTGAAACTACTGTAACAGTAGACCCAACATCCTTATAAACAACTTCATCGCCAATATAATCACCTTCTTGAAAAACATGATGGTCATATATATGTATCTCTGGGTTACACTTATCGATAATATCCTCCAAACCTCCGAGTCTTTTTGGACTTCTATTATCAACAAGTATAACTTTTTGTAAATCTTCAATTTTTAAATCTCTAAGTCTATAAAATTTATACCCCAATGCATTATTATCAACAAACCTGTTTATTGCATCTTCTTGAGAGCCTAAAAATAGCAATATTGCATCGGGATAGATTTTTTTTACAGCGATCATAGCACCTATACCATCAAAATCTGCATTTATATGTGTGCTTATAATATCCATATTAACCTCATTTAGCTCTTGGATGAAACTGATAATATACTGATTTTAAATGCTCTTTAGTTAAATGTGTATATATTTCTGTTGTTGAAATATCAGAATGTCCAAGCATCAGTTGAACAGAATGCAAATCAGCCCCTCTTAATAATAAATGAGTTGCAAAAGAATGTCTTAACGAGTGGGGGCTTATTGACTTTATTTTTGCTTTATTAGCACACTCTTTTATTAATTTCCATACATATTGTCTTGTTATATGCTTACCTAACCTACCAGGGAAAAGATAATCTTTTACATTGTTCTCTCTTAAGTATTGTTTAATCCAATACAATGCCTCTTCTCCTAAAGGTATAATCCGTTCTTTATTACCTTTACCTTTTACTATTACAAAACCTACCTGGCTATTTAACTGGTTTAACTTAATATTCACAAGCTCAGATACACGCATCCCTGTTGCATAAAGAAGCTCAAGTATTAACCTATCTCTCACACCCTTTTTCGTATTAACATTTGGTACATTCAAAAGTGAAACCACTTCTTCTTCTGTTAAAACATCGGGTAAAGTTCTTTTTAGTTTTGGTAAGGTAAGATTGAAAAGAGGATCCTGTTCAAAAACACCTTCTTTAGTAAGATACTTTGTAAACTGCCTTAAGGAAACCATATATCTAATAACTGTAGAAACCTCTTTGCCTTCTTTATATAGACCTTCAAAAAAATCCAGAAAATCTTCTGTTTTCAAATCAGATAAACTAACTTTTAACCCCTCAATATATTGAAAAAAATGCGTAATATCACTGGAATAAGATTCTACTGTTTTTTTAGAAAGACCTTTAACCAACAGCAAATGCTGTAAAAAACTATCCAGATTGTTATGCATAATTAAATTATAATTTAATTTTTTTAACAATTCTACTAAATAAAAGACTTGTAAAATATGTCTTTATCAAATAGAATTTAACAATTAATGAACAAAAAACATTTTATAAAAGGATTACTACTTTTATCAATTTTGATTATTTCCATATATTTTACTATCAAATTTAATCTATTATCACTTGTTACTGACCAGAAAAAACTCATCGAATTTGTCAATTCCTTTAAAACACTGTCAATATTTATTTTCATAATATTACAAATTATTCAAGTAATCATAGCTTTTATACCAGGAGAAGTTACGGGCTTTATTGGTGGATATTTATTTGGGACTTTTTTAGGTACTATATTTTCTACGATAGGCCTTACAATAGGTTCAATAGTAGCTTTTTATTTATCAAGAATCTTTGGCAGACCTCTTGTACTGCTTTTAGTTAAACAACAATACTTACAAAGGTTTGATTATTTAATGACCCACAAAGGCACTGCTATCTCTGCTTTTCTCTTTCTCATGCCTGGTTTTCCAAAAGATTATTTATGCTATATTCTTGGTTTGAGTAAAATGCCCACAAGAGTTTTTGTAATTATATCAACATTTGGAAGGTTGATGAGCACTTTTCTTTTATCCGTAAGTGGTAGTCTAATAAGACATGAACATTACAAAACTTTTATAACGTTTTCTATTATTGTTTTAATTATAATTGGCATTTTCTATATTTATAGAGAAAAAATCGAACAAAAACTTAAAGAAGCCTTTTACAGATATCATTGAGAAATAGCTTTTAAAATTGCACTTCTTATATGTTCCATTTCTGAATCAGATATCTTTTTGTTACCCTTTTTAACATAAAAAACATCTACTGCCCTATCCCCATAAGTTGAAATTTTCGAAAAATAAATATTTAATGATAACATGTTTAATGTTCGAGTAATTTCAAAAAGCAGTCCCATATGGTCACTTGCAAAAACGTCAATTACTGTATACTCTTCAGAACTCACATTGTCAAATAATACCTCATTTTTTTCTTTAAAAATGCTTTTTTTGTGATATTTTTTTGCTTTTGCAAGAACTAATTCATCAATCTTCTCACCCTTTGTTATTATTCTTTCGAGTACATTGTTGAGTTTATCCATTAACATTTTTCTGTCATACTCTAAATCATGCTTTCCCATATTAACGGTAAAAACATCGAGAACATTACCAGTTTTTCTTGTATTTATACTAGCACTTACAATATTAAAACCAACATAGGTAAGTGCACCCGAAAGTTGAGAAAAAAGTCCCCTTACATCCTTTGTAGCTATAACTATATCAAGATGTTTTGAATCTTTATTCTGAAATACCTCACATAAGAAATCTTTTTTAGAATTCATAAAGTTATAATCAATTTCGAGATCTCTAATGATTGTCTCCTCATCATTTGAAAGAATATATTTCTCATCAAGGATATCAAGAAATTTTAGTAAATAGGTTTTATCAAGCTTTATTAAATCTTCTTTTAAATGAGAAATCTTCTTCGCAACTTGTTCCTTAACAAAATCTTCTATCGTAGTATTGATTGTATTTGAGGCAAAAATGAAGTTTTCAAGAAGTTCACGATACAAATATTCTTTCCATGAGGTCCACACATTTTCACCAACACTCATAGCATCTGCAATAGTTAAAAAGTATAAATAATAAAGATATTCCAAACTCCTTATATCCTTTGCATAAACCTTTTTTAAGAAAACTATATCAGTTATATCTCTATGCAGTGCTATGCCAGAAAATAAAAGATGATTTTTCACTAAAAATACTAATAATGCTTTATCTTTTTCCTCAATGCCCATTTTGGTTGCAATATTCTCTGTAATTTGTGCACCAATTTCAGCATGGTTTTTACCATAGCTTTTCCCGATATCGTGAAGTAATCCAGCAAGAACAAGAAGCCAGGGTTTTTTTATTTTTGCCCTAATTTCTTGAAAATCTTTTTCAAAAAAATGCCAGATATGTTTTACTGTTATAAGAGAATGGACATCTATTGTATAAATATGGTAAGCATCAAACTGCATTTTATGATAAATATCACCGAATTCTGGTAGAACAATTTTAAAGAAGTCTGAATCATACATTTGCATAAAAATATCAAAATTGAAAGGCTTTTCAGGAGTTATAATATCAAAAAAAAGCTTTTTTAACTCTTCATCCCAAAGATAAATATTAATTTTTTTAGATACCTTTTTTATTTGGTTTAATGTCCTGTAAGATATCCTTCTATTTGTTTTTTTTGCATAAAAGAAGGCCTTTAAAAGTAATCTCGGGTTTTTTTCAATATTTTTATCATAGATGTTTATTTCTCCACCACCATATCCTTCAATATAAATACCTTTATCCAATTCTTTTTTGATAATGTTTTTTGGTTTTTTAAGAAAACAACCATAATTGTGAAAGAGTTTCTTTGAAATCGTATATATTTCATGGGTGTTTCTATAATAATCAGCCATAAAATTTTCTACTTTTTCAGCATTGTTATCACCTTTATATCCCAAAAAACGAGATACTTCTTCCTGTAAACTAAATGTTAATATCTCTTTTCTTAAGGGTTTGGAATAATGGATAAAACATCTTATTCTCGACAAAAAGATAAATGCATCTTTCAACAACTTCTCTTCATATTTTTCAAGTAACCCAATATTACACAAATATTCAAATCTATCAACACCAAGAATTACTTTAGCAAACCATTTGATATAATGAATTTCTCTTAAACCTCCGATCCCTTCTTTAATATTAGGTTCTAATATATAAGGAGACTGATTATACTTTTCATACCTTCTTTTATACTCATTCATTTTTAAACGCACATATTTTTTACTATTTTTAATTATGAACTTATTAAAGAAATGCTCAGTCCATCTATCAAAGAGCTCAAAATTACCCGTTATATACCTAATATTAAGAAGAGATGTAACTGTTGATAATTCCTTCTCTAAATCGAGCATATCATCAAATGCTTTAAAGATATAACTTATCTCAACACCACAATCGATTATAGGAAGAAAAATATTTTGAATCAGTTCATATAACTTTTCCTCATTGATTTTTTTATGAACTATAAAAATATCTATGTCTGAATTAGGATATAATTCCTTTCTACCAAAACCACCAATTGCACCTATAAAAACTTTTTGTTGCAATTCACTAAACTCGTTTAAGCCTGAGAAAAGCTCTGAAATAAGTGCTTCAAAAAATTGGGTTCTTTTTATAAAGAGTTGACGAGGATTTTTTGTCTTAAAAAAAATATCTCTTTGGAGCGTATTAAAATTATTTATTTTATCTTGTAGCAAATCTCTTATTCCCATCATTTAATGTAACAGCTGTTTTCATAACATATTCTTTTATACCTTCAAAAATACCCTTAGCAATATAATTCCTGTACTCTTCTTTAGCGAGAAGTGTCCCTTCTTCTTCATTAGTAATAAAAGAAGTTTCAACAAGAATACTTGGCATAGCAGCACCAATTAAAACATAAAAAGGGCCTTGTTTGACACCTAAATCAATCACTTCACTATTAACCTTTTTAAGAGTATTAACAAGATTTCTCTGTACTAAAGAGGCAAGCAAAGCAGATTCATTGTATTTTGAATTTACTATCAAATCTCTAAGTATAGACTGTATCTCATCAACTTCTTGAAGGGTAGTTGCATTTTCTCTCGCAGCAACTTCTTTAGCCCTTTCTTCTTTAACAAAATCAAGAAAATATGTTTCTATACCCTTTGCATGTTTATTTTTACTTGCATTAGCATGTATTGAAATAAATAAATCTGATTTATTTGCATTGGCCAGTTCTGTCCTTTCTTCCAATGTTAGATAAAAATCATTATCTCTTGTATAAATAATTTCAATTTCAGGAAAGTTTTCTTTAATTAACCTGCCAAGTTTTAACCCTATATCTAAAACCACATCTTTTTCCCTTAATCCATTAATCCCAATAGCACCAGGATCATGTCCTCCATGTCCCATATCAATTACCATCTTTTTAACTGTCAATTTGTAATTATTCTTCTTTTGATAAAGATTATTTGTTTGATTATTTTCGATTTTTTCTAAAGCTTTTATCTCATCATCTTCATTAAATATTTCTACAACTACCTTATAAGAGCCAGTGATATCGTAAACCTTATATTTTTTAAAATGATTTAAATCGATGACTATTCTTGCAATTTCATCAGTAAATTTTCCAATTCTAATTTTATCTACATTTTTTGAAGATACAGAGATGGTTTTTCCTAACTGTTCTGAAAAAGATGCATTTTTTATATCTAAGACAATCCGCTTTGGTTTTTTATTTTCTATATCTTCCTTGAGAAACTTATATTCATAAAGAGCTTTTTTGTTTAATTCAACAAAAACTTTTGTTTTATTTTCTTCGACCACAAAACTTACATTTTCTATTGTAACTTTTTCGCCTTTATCAATAATTTTATTCTGTTTATCAACTTTGCTCTCTTCTATGTTTTTATTGTTTTCCCTATCACTTTTCACAGAAGTTCCATAAATTTCTAACTTCTTTTTTGCAGCCAAACTATAATTGTGATTCATTTGAGAGATTTTTTTGTAAATCTTTAAAGCATTGTCAAGATACTCATTATTTCCTGTAACATCAAATAGCTTTTCCAACACATCGGCACTAAAATAATAAGCAGGTATTTTCTCCTTTTCATTGCCTTGTTCATAAAACTTGTTAAACTTTATATAAAAATCCTTAAGTTTTTCCTCTTTAAATACTTCAGCGGTATGTTTATAGGTTATATATTCTTTTTTTAGTTTCTCAAATGGTGGTTCATACTTTTTAGTTTTCTTTGCATGTTTTGCAGAGACAAAAAGCATGAAAAAAAGAGATAATACAATTAAACTAAAGTGATATCTTTTTAAATGCACCTACAAGCGCCTCCTCAGCATTTGGCAGTAACTTTAAATAATTATTAAACTTCTCAACAATCCTTTCTTTATCAGCTAAACTGCATACATAATCCATATCAACAAACCAATCTTTGATTTCCTTTTCTTTTAGCTGATAATACCCATTCCTATGAATAACCACACTTTTATCAAGTTTTGGCGGTGAAAAAAGTATTTCTTTTTCAGGGTATCCAAAAGCAATAGTTGTGAGCGGAAAAACAAGTTCAGGTAAAGACAACTTTTCTTTTAGGTATTCATAATCTACAATACCAGTTTTTCCTGTTTGAGATAACATAATAGATTTCATGCCAAGACCTTCTATCGCTATTGCCATATTCATCGCTGCAAGTGAAGCATTCATAACAGATATTGTGTAGAAAAAAAGGGGAAATTTTCTAAACACTGGGTCTATAAGATCTAACCTTTTTAAATCTGCAGCAACTATTATTGCAGCTTGAGCACCAAAAGGTATAGGAGAAGAGAACTTCTCTAACCATTGTTTATAAGTAAACGGGAAAAAGCTCCAGGTCTGCAAATTCACTGTTGAAGGCGTACTAACACCAGCCAATAAAACCTTTTCTATCTGCTCTTCTGTTACTTCTTTCTTTGTAAACTTCCTACAACTCTTCCTATTAAAAATAACACTAAGTACTTCATTATTCTCTTTTGGTACTCTCTGGTTAAGAAATATTCTTGCTAACCTATATATTTGCTTCATTTATCCCCAACCATATTTTTAAATTTTCTTAATATATCAAAACAATCGAGAGGTGTTAATTTGTTAATGTTTAGCTCTCTTAACTCATCACAAACTATATATTCAATAGGTTTAAATAGTGTTAATTGTTTGTCTTCAGTATTTTTAACTATTTTCTTCTCTTTTAACAGCCCATCTTCGAGATTTTCGAGAATATCCATTGCTCTTTTAATTACCGCATCTGGTAGCCCAGCTAATTTAGCAACATGTATACCATAACTCCTATTTGCAACGCCTTCTTGTAGTTTATGCAAAAAAACTATCTCATTTTTCCATTCTCTTACAGAAACATTATAATTTCTAATATTTTTAAAAGTCAAGGAAAGCTCGGTTAATTCATGATAATGAGTAGAAAAAAGCACATAAGGTCTTTTACTAAAGTTAGCAAGAAATTCTAAAACAGCCCATGCAATTGCCATACCATCGTATGTACTTGTTCCCCTACCGACTTCATCTAAAATTACAAGACTATTTTCTGTGGACTCTTTCAATATACGCGATGTTTCAAGCATTTCAACCATAAAAGTACTTTTACCAGCTGCAAGAAAATCTGATGTCCCGATACGAGTAAAAATTTGCTCGATTAATGGAAGTTCTGAAGATTTAGCAGGCACAAAAGAACCTGTCTGTGCCATAATAGTAATTAACGCAACTTGTCTCATATAAGTTGATTTTCCAGCCATATTTGGACCGGTTATTAACATTATATTACTTTGTTTATCCATAACGGTATCATTTGGTACAAAATTTATAATTGACTGTTCTACAAAGGGATGTCTCCCTTCAATAATCTTATAACTACCCCCTTTTTTTACCTTTGGCTTTACATAATTATGTCTTATGGCATTATATGCAAAATTAGTTAAAACATCTAAATGCGCTATCTCATTGGAAAGCTTTTTTATGTTTTCTTTATATTTTAAAACTTCCTTAACTATATCCATGAAAAGCATATATTCTAATTGCCTTGATTTTTCAGAGGCAGTTAATACTTTTTCCTCTAATGCTTTTAGTTCATCGGTAATAAAACGCTCAGCATTAACGAGGGTCTGTTTTCTATGGTAATAGTCTGGTACATTAGACAGATTTGCCTTTGTAACTTCTATATAGTATCCAAAAACTTTATTAAACCTAACCTTTAAAGAGGAAATGCCTGTTTTTTCTCTTTCCTTTTTTTCATAATCAACAATAAATTTTGAACCACCATCCATTATCTTTCTTAATTCATCTAATTCTTCTGAATAACCATCTTTTATTATTCCACCTTCTCTAATATTAGTATTGCATTCTTCAAGTATTGAATTTTCTATCAATTTTACAACTTCATGAAACTCTTCAAGATAAAACTTTTCTAAAATACCTGGTATTTCATTAATTAGACTTTTTAATTTTGGTACTTCTTTAAGACTATTTAGTAACATTAAAAGATAACGAGGAGATGGAGAGTATGATTCAAGATTTGTCAGGATTCTTTCAAGGTCAGCAAATCTTTTTAAAACATTTCTTATAGCATCAAGATGAAAAGAATTATGAACAAAAATCTCAACTATATTTAACCTTTCATTCAGTTCAACTAAATCAAGCAGAGGGAAAGTAAGATAATTTCTTAATAATCTACTTCCCATTGAAGTGATTGTATTATCCATTACTGACAAAAGGGTAAAATTCTTTTTAGAAATAAGTAAAGGCTCAAATATCTCTAAATCTCTCTGGCTATTCTCATCAACAAACATGTAATTTTTTAAAGAAAATGGTTGAGCTTTTGAGAAATCTAAAGAATTTATAAGTGCAATATGTTTTATGTAAAATTCTAATACAGCAAGAGCTTTATTATAGGTATAATCTTTTTCAAACGTCACAAACTCTTTCTCTGACACTATACTTACTGGAAAATTACTGTCTTTAATTGTGTCAAAAACTTTATCTCTATCCTTATCGAGAACTACAAGCTCATTTACATGAAATCTCTCAAAGAGGTCTTTTTTTAGATCATCAGTAGAAAAATATTTAATATCACCACAAGATGCATCGGCAAAGGCAACATCAATATCATTATCTTTAAAGTAAAGACTTACTATAAAATTATTTTTTTTTGGATCGAGTGCATCTAAATCTATTACTGTACCAGGCGTTATAACTTTCACAACTTCCCTTTTTACGATGCCCTTTGAGAGTTTAGGATCTTCCACTTGGTCACATAAAACTGCTTTGTAACCTTCCTGGATGAGCTTATTCAAATAATAATCAACAGCATGATATGGAACACCACAAAGTGGAACAGCATCTTTATCGCCTTTGTTTCTGCTCGTTAAAGCAATATTAAGTATAGATGAAGCCTTTATAGCATCATCATAAAAAAGCTCATAAAAATCACCTACACGAAAAAAAAGAAATGCATCTTTATACCTTTCCTTTATAGAAAGGTATTGTTGCATCATTGGGGTTATCTTTTCATCCTTTTTTTCCATATGTACAAAACTAACATTTTAGTTTTTCAAAAATAGGATAAACCCTTTGGAAAGTATCTGAAAGCATTTCATGTAATACCTTTGTTTGCCCAATAATTGGCATAAAATTTGTATCTCCAGACCACCTTGGAACAATATGCCAATGTAAATGCTCAGCAATACCTGCTCCTGCAATACTTCCAAGATTCATACCAACATTAAAGCCTTGTGGATTATATGCTTCCTTTATTACGTTTATCGAAAGAATTATATTTTTCATAAGTTCGGTATATTCATCAACATTTAAATCACTTAGCTCAGATGTATGTTTATAAGGTGCAACCATTAAATGACCATTGTTGTATGGGTATTTATTAAGTAAAACAAAACTATACAAACCTTTATAGACAACAAGGCTATCAATTGACTCAATCATTTTACTTCTATTACAAAAAATACATTCTTCTTCTTTGGGCTCTTTTTTCTCAATAAAATCTTTTCTCCAAGGTGCGAAAATATTTTCTACCATGATAACTCCTTTAATGCTGTTTTCATATTTCTTCCATTCACCTCTATATAACCAATACTTGAGCTAAATCCATATCTGCCATCAAAAGCAGAACCTGGATTGAACAGCAAAATATTATTTACCCTCTCAATTAATGGGTAATGGGTATGTCCAAAAACAATGCAATCTACATCTTCAAACTCACTTAAAACCCTTTTTTGAATGCCGGAAGGTGGACCATATCCATGTATCAAACCGATTTTTACCATCTCCACTTCAATTATCCTTTTTATAGGCAAATCTACTCCAATATCCATATTGCCTTTAACAGCATAAATTTTTTTATTTACACCAAAAAAAATATCAATATCTACTATGTCACCTGCATGAAGGATGAAATCACAGTTTTTAAAATATGCTTCTGTAAGTTGAAAAAATCTATTATCGGGCCTTTTTAAATGTGTATCAGAAACAACACCTATAAGCATTTTAACTTTAATTCTCTAAATTCTTAAATATGGGTACAAGATATTTGGGTAATTTAATATCAGTAAGAAAAAGAAATAATTGAGATTTTGAATCACTTTCAGTAAATTCTCCTAACAATTCCATTAGGGTGCTTCTTTTTTTTCTCCCATAAACAAGTTTAGCTTCTCTACTAATCCCGGCCATTTTCTTCGCAAGTTCTACTGCATCATTGAAATTTCCGAGCTCATCAATAAGTTTTAGTTCTTTTGCCATTTTACCAGTTATTATTCTTCCATCTGCTATTTTCTCCACTTCCTCTCTTCTTAACTTCCTCCCCTGACATACCGCATCTATAAATTGGTTATGAACATCATTAATAACTGATTGCATCAGCTCTTTCTCCTCTTTTGTCATTTCTCTAAAGGGAGAACCTGTATCTTTATAGGTTCCACTTTTAATAACATTTTCTTTAATACCAACTTTACCAAGTAAATTCTCTAAATTTATAAACTGCATAATTACACCAATACTGCCTGTAATACTGCCTGGATTAGCAACAATTTTGGTTGCTGAACTGGCTATATAATAACCACCCGATGCCCCCATAGTGCCAATAGAAGCAATAACAGGTTTTTTGCTTTTAATTTTTAGAATTTCATTATATATTTCTTGTGAGGGGCCAACTGCACCACCAGGACTATCAATTCTAACTATTACTGCTTTAATTTTATTATCTTTACCAAAATCATTGAGTTGTCGTAACTTTTCTTTACTATCCTTTATAATACCCGTTATCTCAACAACACCGATATTTTCTCCTATAACACTACTCCTCCCATATAACCCGAAACTATTAATGATAACAAATAAAATGATAAGAAGAATAAAAATCGTAAGAATTCCTAAAAAAACTCTTTTTTTTCTCATAGCCTATAACCTATTTCTTAAAGAAATCACCCAGTGTTACCTTTACTGTATTATTTTTTTTGAGCTCAGCAAGAGCTTCCTCATCTCTTTTTTTCAATAAATCCAAGTGGCTTAAAACAAACCGCTTTTTCTGATTATCAATCTCTTTTATAATAAAAGACAACCTTTCTCCTTCACTTGGTAATTGTTCTTTTCTTTCTTTCTGAAATTCAGATTTTTTCACAATACCTTCAACATATGGTGCTAACTCAACGATAATCAGCTTTTCATTTATCCCTTTAATTATGCCATCGACCTCATCACCCACTTTTTTTGATAATGCAAATGTTTCCCATGGGTCTTCTGTTAAATCCTTGATACTAAAGACTAATTTCTTCCTCGATACATCTCCAGCAATGAGTTTAACATTAATTTCGTCACACTCTTTTAGCATTTTTTTAGCATCTTCAATATATTTCCAACTTATATTCTCATTTGGCACAAAACCTTCCAAACCATTTTCAAGTTCTAACACAATGCCAGGTTCAATAACTTTTTTTATTTTCACCTTCATTATAGAGCCTATATTATGATCGGAGAGAAATTCTTCCCACGGATTGGGCAACAAATCTTTGAAACTGAGAGATATCTTTTTATTGTCTTTATCAATTCTTTTTATAATACATTCCACATAATCACCAATTTTGAAATATTTTTTTGGGCTTTTTATTCTCTCTGTCCATGATATTTCTGAAACATGTAGAAAGCCATCTACTCCATCTTCAATCTCCACAAAAACACCTGTATCTATGATGTTTCTGACAATACCTTTTACCTTATCGTTTTCTTTATTATTTCTTAAAAACCGTTCCCATGGATTTTCTTCTAATGCTTTTATACTCAAAGTAACCTTTTTTGTTTCTGGTTTAATTTCTATAATTTTAGCCTTTACTGAATCACCTACCTTAAAAAGTTCATCGGGTGTATTAATCCTCTTATATGTTAATTCTGAAAATGGTACAAAACAATCAACATCTTCAACATTTACAAAAATACCTTTGTCAATTATTTTTCTAATATCTCCCAATACTATATCACCAACCTTTTTCGTATTGAAAAAACTAGTTAAAGCAAGTTCTTTTAACATATTTAAGTAACCGGCAATAGAAAATATAATTTTTTTCCCTTCTTCCACACTTTTAATTATACCTTTAACCATATCATCTTTTTTTAATTCTGTCTTACCTGCTAATGCCTTTGGCATAAATAATTCAACACCCTTATAGTTTAATAAATAACCACCTTTAACCTCTTTAGTAACCTTAGCTTCAATAGGAGTTGCATTTTTATAAAACTGGACTAACTCATTAAGTGTAATAAGCCTTCTTGCATTAGCATAGGATATTTTATTGCCATCAACATAAACACTAATCTCATCACCATCTTTAATACTTTCCCACTCATCTAATAAGAACTCGTTTTTAGATATAAACCTTTCCGCTTTACTCTTTAAATCAATTAAAACACCATCTTTCGTTTTCCTTACAATAACACCTTTAACAACTCCTGCTTTGTTCTCAAGAGTTGATGTATTTAACAACTCTTCAAAGTTTTCCATTTACTCCCCCCAATTTTTTATTATATCAATGACTTCTTGAATATGTTCTTTTGGTGTAGAAGCTCCTGCAGTTATACCAACCTTTTTTACGCCTTTAAACCAACTCTTTTTTAACTCCTTTACAGTTTCTATATGATAAGTTTTTTCGAGCTCTTCCTTACAGATCTCGGTCAATTTTTTTGTATTAGAACTCATTTTACCACCTAATACTATCATTAAATCAACCTTTTTTGCTAATTCCTTTGCTTCTTTCTGTCTTACAGTAGTTGTTTTACAAATTGTATTATAGACTCTAAGCTCTTCACATAAGGGAAGTAGTTTTTTTACAGCACTTTGTAGAAGCTCTAATTTCTGAGTTGTTTGAGATATTAACCCTACTTTTTTAAACTTTTTTTCTGGTATCTCGTCTACATTTAAAAAAACAAATGCATCATTTTCTATATAACTAAGAAGCCCTTTCACCTCAGGATGGTTTTTATCTCCAAGATAAAAGATATAATACCTTTCTTTTTTCAACAACTCAATTATTGCTAAAGCTTTTTCCACAAAAGGACAGGTGGCATCAACCACTTTTATAGCTTTATTTTTTTTGATATACTCCTTCTCTTCTTTAGAAATACCATGTGAGCGGATAACTAAAACCCCTTCTTTTACATCACTAATATTGTTGACCACTTTTAAACCATCTTTTTCTAAATCATTAACAACTGAAGGATTATGAATTATTGGACCTAAGGTATAGCAATAAATATTTTTATTTTCCTCGAGCGTTTTTTTTGCTAATTTAATGGCCCTTTTAACGCCATAACAGAAACCTGCAGAACGCGCTACATAAATTTCCATTGCATTCTTCTCTCCTGAACAATTTCATACATTTTGTTTACAACTTCATCAATAGTCATATAGGAACTATCGATAAGCATAGCATCCTCTGCTGGTCTTAAAGGTGCTAAATCTCTAGCACTATCCTGTTCATCTCTTTTTATAGTATCTCTTAAAACCTCTTCAAAACTAATTTCAATCCCTTTTAATTTTAACTCTTTCCATCTTCTTTGAGCCCTTACCTCTGTGCTTGCAAAAAGAAAAAACTTCGCAAATGCATCATTAAACACCACAGTGCCCATATCCCTTCCTTCAGCAACTATCTTTCCCCGTGCCCCTATTTCCCTCTGTAGACAGCCCATCTTCTCTCTTACTTCTTTTTCCTTTGAAATTGTAGATGCCCACATACTAACATTTGGTAATCTTATTTCATCGGTTACATCCATGCCGTTACAAATAACCTTTTGACTACCTTCACTATCATTTATAAAGTTAATTTCAAAATCTGTTAGCAAAGGTAGATATTTTATCTTTTCATTCTCAAAGCCATGTTTTATTACAAGTAGTGCAAAGGCTCTATACATGGCACCTGTATCTAAATACTGATAGCCTAATTTTTTAGCAAGTAGTTTAGATACAGTACTTTTACCACTACCAGAAGGACCATCAATTGTAACTACTTCAAGCATTAATCAAACTCCTCATTTTATCAAAAAATTCAGGGAAAGATATATTGACAGATTTTACATCATCAATCTCAAGCCCATATGGAGAACATATACCAAAAACATAAAAAGCCATAGCTATTCTATGGTCACCTCTTGAATGTACTTTCCCAAATTGAAACTTATTTTTACCATGAATTATCATACCTGATGGCAATTCCTCCACATCAACACCCAAGCTACGCAAACCATCTACTATTGATCTTATGCGGTCGCTTTCTTTTACCCTAAGTTCACTAGCATCTTCAATGATAGTTGTCCCATCAGCAAATGCAGATGCCACTGCAAGTATAGGTATTTCATCAATAATTCTTGGTATCATATCGCCTTTAATTTTTACGGGTTTAAGTTTTTCAACACCCTTCACAATGATATCTCCCACAGGTTCCCCACACTCTTCTCTCACATTTTCAAAAGCAATATCTGCTCCCATATTCAAAAGTGCATCTATAATACCTATTCTTGTGCTGTTTAAAGAAACGTTTTTAATAATGATTTCTGAATTTTTTAATAACGTTGCAGCAACAATAAAAAAAGCTGCCGATGATATATCACCAGGAACCTTTAAGCTAAAATTTGGTATACTTTTAATACCATTTATTGAAACACTTCTATCTTGTATCTTTATAGGCACCTCAAGATATTTCATTAATCTTTCAGTATGATCCCTTGATTTATATGGTTCTGTTACAGAAGTCTCCCCATCAGCATACATGCCTGCCATTAAAATGGCAGATTTAACTTGTGCACTAGCAATGTTTAATTCATAGGAGATACCTTTTAAATGTTTATTACCAATAATTGCTAATGGTGGAAATCCATTATTTTCTCTTCCCCATATTTTTGCTCCCATAAGAGTTAGTGGCTCAATTATCCTTCTCATAGGTCTGCGAACTAAGTATTTATCGCCAGTAATAATTGAAAAAAAATTTTGAGCAGATAAAACGCCACTTACAATCCTTATAGTTGTACCTGAATTTCTTGCATTAAGAACTGATAGAGGCTCTTTTAAACCATGAAGCCCAACACCATTAATTTTACAAAAATGTTTTTCTCTTTTTATCTTCACCCCTAAATTTTTGAAAACACCAATTGTAGATAAATTATCCTGCCCAATTCCAATATTTTCAATTAAGCATTTTCCATCTGAAAGAGCTCCAAAAATGATAGCTCTATGAGTGATTGATTTATCTCCAGGTATAGTAAGCTCACCTTTAAGAGACTTTATAGGCTCTACTTTCATGAATGTTGATTATATGCTTATTGGTAAAAATTTACAAGAATTTTAAACCTAAAATATTGCTAAATTGAGAAGCGCAAAATTGTTTAATACTATGAAAAAGATAGACCATCAATCTAAATTTTCAACAAATTGAGAAACGTCAAATCATTTTGGCACAAAATGAGAATTTATTAACTATCTTTATTGTTTATCAATTTAAAAAGTATTTGAGATTCATAATCTAACAGCGAACATTTTAATCCATTAATGATTAACTCATATTTATCTATTTGCTCAGAACAACATTCAATGTTAAACATATAACCTTTTTTGTAGAAATATTTCATATTTTTGTTTTTTATGCCCTTAATAGCATCATAATCACTTCTTGAACAATAAATAGTTAAATTTTTACTTCCATATTCATCAACAAAAGTATCAAAAAAAAGCCGCCATAAAAGAGATTCCATTTGTGTTCTCCAGTTATGTTCCACAAACCCTTCAACAATATTAGACTTTTCAAAAAACTCAGTAAGACCAATTCTTATCACAGTAATGCCAAATTTGTATAACTTTAATAACGCTAAAGCCCCTTGTTGGATAATTTTTTCCATTGTAGGGTAATCAATAATTTTAAGCTTAGTATAAACTTCGAGTGGGGTATTTTTTAGAATTAATAATGGATAAAGTCGAGCCGCATCAGGTTTTTTGAAACATACAATATCAATAGTATCCAAAAAAGACTGAAATGACTGTAAGGGAAGCCCTAACATTAACTGGTATACAATGTCGAAGCCATAATATCTCAATAAATTAGTTTTTTCGACGCAATCCTTTTTAGTGTAACCCCTTCGCATCAATTTTAGCAGTCTATCATCTAATGTCTGTACACCGAGTTCAACTATATCAACTATTCCTTTGATTTTATTACATTTTTTTTCATTTACACTATCTGGAGTTGTAGAAATCCTTATCTTATCTATCAAGCCTTTTCTTTTTAAATCGTCTGCTATACGAAGAAAAGCATCGATTTTTTGTTCAGATAAATTTAAAAAGGTTCCACCATAAAAAGCTAATTCACTGCTGTCTTTTCTCTTTGAGAAATTAAGATACTTTGTAACTGTTTCTACTACCGATTCATCTACATCATGTTCCTTCAAAAAATATTGATTACAGTAAATACACCTGTATTTACAACCTTTCATAGGTATGAAATATGGAATGATAAGTCTATTTTTCATTGTAAGGTAATCCAGTTTTACTTAATAATTCTAAAGCTTTTTTCGCAGCATTTTGTTCTGCTGATTTTTTTGTTTTACCTATACCTTTAAAAACCATATTATCAAATAAAGTAAGTTTAACGTAAAAAGTTTTGTTATGTGATTTACCTTCCTCATTTTCTATCTCATACACTGGAAGTTGAAGTTTTTTTTCCTGAAGAAATTCTTGGAGTATTGATTTATAATCATTGAAAGTATCTCTTACAGAATCAAAAATCATAAAATGTCTTAAAATCCAATCTTTCACAAAAACAATGCCTTTTTCCAGATAAAGAGCTCCTATAAAAGCTTCAAATACATTTGCAAGTATAGAATCTTTCCTATTTCCATCATCTTTTTGCTCACCTCTTCCAAGTCTAATCCATTTATCAAATCCCAACAACATACTTACCTTTGAAAGTACTTTACCATTGACATAAGAAATTCTTTCTTGAGTAATATACCCCTCGTCTTTATCAGAAAATTTATCAAATAAAATATGTGTTATAGCAAGATTTAAAACAGCATCACCTAAAAGTTCAAGTTTTTCATAATTATTTTTAACATCAAAAGAAGGATGAGTAAAAGCAAGATAGAAGTTCGCGAAATCATTAATCTTTTCATTTAATAAATTACATATAAACTTTTCAAAGCTTTCATTATTCATTTTTCAGTTGCAAAATTGCCTGTTTTCATCTAATTTATTATTTAAAATGAATAGAACCATTGATACTATACATTTCGCTATATTTTTAGTTCTATCATCTATCGCAGGTATAATATACAACATCAACAGCAAAACTTTTTTTTCAATTATGGCTTTCATAGGATTAACTGTAATTTCCTTTCGCATTCTGTTTTATTATAACACTAAACTGCAGCAAAAAATAACACAAGAACTCATTGAAAAAGAAAAATTAAATATAAGAACTGGAAAAATAAGCGATGAAAATCCTTATAAAGTTATTTACCAGCCTTTATTAGAGTGTTTTGTTCATATTCAACAGGTTGAAAAAAGACTCAGAGAAACAGTGTCATCTCTTTTTCAAAATTCATCACACATCAGTGAATCTTCTTCTAAAGAATATAATACAATCATGGAAATTTCAAAAAGCATTGAAGATATTATTTTATCCATGAGAGAGTTGACTGAAAAAATAGAAATTATAAGTGCAAATATTGATGAAAGCTCATCAGCTACATTAGAACTTGCAGCAAGTATAGAAGAAATCAGCGACAAAGTAACAAAATTATTTAATTACATTGATGAAGTTTCTACAGCTATATTTCAATTGATTGCCATATCCAAAGAATTAAATAACAATCTAGATAATTTAAGAAGAATTACTGAAGATACTAATTCAGCAATGTTAGAAATGGAAGCATCAATAAAAGAAGTAGAGATAAAGGCATTAGAAACTGCTAGATTCACAGAAGAAATGGAGAAAGATGCACAATTAGGAAAAGAAGCTATTTTAGCTACTGAAACGAGCATGACTAAAATAAAAGATTCAAATGATTTCTCATTCAACGCATTAACTGAACTCTCACAAGATATAAAATCTATAGGAAAAATACTTCAAGTTATAGAAGACATTGCAGAAGAAACAGCACTTTTAGCATTGAATGCAGCAATAATTGCAGCTCAATCAGGTGAACAAGGTAAATCATTTGCCGTAGTTGCAGAAGAGATTAAAGAACTCGCTGAAAGAACTGGGATCTCTACTAAAGAAATATCCTTGATTATACAAAATATCCTTCTAAAAGGTGATAAGGCACTAAAAGCTATTATACAGAGTACATCTACTATCAAAGAAGGGGTCGAATTAACTTCACAAACAGGAGAAATTTTTAAAAAAATACTTTTATCTATAGAGAAAGCTGACGAAAGAGTGAGAGAAATTGCAAAAGCCAACATCGAACAATCAAAAGGAATCACACATATAACTAAATCAACAGAACAGATAAATCAAATGGTTTCGGAGTTTACAAGAGCAATGAATGAACAAAGAAAAGGTGCAGAACAAATTATAATAGCAACAGAAAAAGTTAAAGAGATTGCCAATTTTGCTAAAAACTCAACAACAGAACAAGCAAAAACAAGTAAGCAATTAGGTAATCTTGTTATACAAATAAATGAAATGACGAAATTTTTCAAAAACCAGATTTTAAAAATAAGAGATGATTTTGAAAATATTTCCAAAAGTATGCTCATTATAAAACCTATAAATGAGAGCATAGTAAATGCAAATAAAAAAATTGCTATCTCTTTGAAAAACCTCGAGAAAGAATTGCAAGAAATTAATAACATAAGAAAATCAATACTAAATGACAAAAACAATTCAAACAATTTACAATAAACTTCTAAGTTACTATGGTAAACAACATTGGTGGCCAGCAGAAACCATTTTTGAAGTGGTTATAGGTGCTATTCTAACCCAAAACACTGCATGGACAAACGTTGAAAAATCAATAAAAAATCTAAAAGAAAAAAAAATTTTAACTCCAGAAGCATTTTATAATCTGTCTATCAAAAAACTTGAAATCTATATTAAACCTTCAGGATTTTACAGGATAAAAGCACATAGAATAAAATCATTCATTAACTTTTTTAAAAATTATAACTTCGATTTTGAAACACTAAAAAAAGAAAATGGTTTAAGAGAAAAGTTGCTAAGTATAAAAGGAATAGGCCCAGAAACAGCGGATAGCATACTTTTATATGCTTTAGATATGCCATATTTTGTAATAGATAGTTACACAAAACGTATTTTTTTCAGACTTGGCTTAATTGAAAAAGAAAATGTAGATTATCATGAGCTTCAAAACCTTATCCATAAATACTTAAAACCAGAAATAGAAATTTATAAAGAATATCATGCTTTAATTGTAGAACACGCAAAAAAACACTGTAAAAAAAACATCACTGTTTGTATTAGCTGTCCTCTAAAAAATAAATGTAATTTTTCAAAAAAAAGAGATGCATATGAAAAACAATGACCTTGAAATTATAGATTTAGAAATAGACGAAAAAGGTAGTTTTCGTCAAAAAAAACCTAAAAAAGAAATACCTTGGTTAAATATCATCCTATTTCTTTTAACATTAATAACAACGACTTTCGCAGGAACTTTGTTTTCAGGAAAAGACCCATTTATCGTAAAAAATTTACCTTCAGGATTACCATTTTCATTATCTTTGCTAACCATATTGTTATTTCATGAATCGGGGCATTATCTTCTCTCAAAAAAGCATAATGTAGAAGCAAGTTTACCCTATTTTATTCCAGCTCCATCCTTTATAGGGACATTTGGAGCAATCATAAAAATGAAATCAAATATCAATAGCAAAAATGCTCTTATTGATATAGGCACTGCAGGACCACTTAGTGGATTTATTGTATCCATCCCATTTTTAGTATATGGTATTGCTAAATCTAAACTTATTCAAACAATGCCAGCTGGGAGCATAAAACTTGGTGATTTTTTACTAATTAAGATTTTAATAAAACTTATATGGGGCAATCTACCAGAAAATATGGATTTAATGCTTCATCCCGTTGCATTTGCTGGATGGTTAGGATGCTTTGTAACAGCAATGAATCTTTTTCCTGTAGGACAGCTTGATGGTGGCCATATATGTTATGCTTTTTTCCCAAAAAAATCTGCAATTATTAGCAAGTTTTTTATCTTTATTCTTTTTTTACTTGGGTTTTTGGCATGGGAAGGCTGGTTTATATGGGCATTTTTGTTAATAATGCTTGGGACAAAGCATCCCCCTGTTTATGATGAAAATGAAAGGATAACACCTTTTAGAATGATTTTAGGTCTTATTGCACTTATAGTATTCATTCTTACTTTTATTCCAGCACCATTTCAATAAATTTTAACTTTACTCTAATGAATTCTTAGATAAAATTATAATTGTGAAGATACTCAAAGAAAAAGAACTTTGGTTAATTCTTTTTGTTATTGGCATCATAATACTAAATTATCCTTTCATAACAATATTTAACCAGTTAAGCTTTTATTTTGGATATCCTCTCTTTTTTATCTATCTCAATGTAGGCTGGATAATTTCAATTCTTGTTATTTACCTATATACAAGAGGATTAGATTAGTTATGTATCATAAAACTACTGTTTTGATTATAGTTTTTGGCTATCTTCTATTGCTATTTTTGATTGCATATGTGGCTGATTATTTAAAAGATAGGGGTAAAAGTTTAACAGCAAACCCATACATTTATTCTTTATCTCTTGCTGTTTACTGTACAGCTTGGACTTTTTATGGAAGTGTAGGTCTTTTTACTAAACATGGCTTTGAACATATTTTAGTATATATTGGAGCTACTTTTGCAATTTTTACATGGTGGCATACTTTAAGGAAGATTATTTTAATAGCTAAACAGCATAATATCACATCCATTGCAGATTTTATTAGCACAAGGTATGGAAAATCTTCATATCTCGCAGGTTTTATAACCTTTATGATTTTTATAGGTATGCTACCTTATATCGCTCTGCAACTGAAAGCAATTTCTAATACACTAAATTTATTATTTTATCCTTTAAAAAAACCTTACGAAACATTAACAATTAAAGATTTTTATTTAGATTATGCCTTTTACATAGCTGTTCTATTAGCAATTTTTGGAGCTTTGTTCGGTGCAAGAAAACTTGATGTTACAGAAAGACATGAAGGGATGGTTGTAGCAATTGCCTTTGAAGCGTTGATAAAACTAATTGCCTTTCTTTCAATTGGCATTTATATTACATACTTTATATTTAGTGATTATAAAGATTTACTAAATCAAGGATTATATTATCTCGAGATAAAAAATTTATATGTTATTAATACCCCTGAAACACCAAATTATTTTCAATGGTTCAATTTGATGCTTCTATCTGCTATAGCTGTAATGTTTTTACCAAGACAATTTCACATTTCTGTAATTGAAAATTATGATGTAAACCACTTAAAAAAAGCAATGTACCTTTTCCCTCTTTATCTTTTTTTGATAAACTTCTTTGTACCTGCCATATCTATAGGTGGCAGACTAATTGGCCTTTCACCTTCAGAAGCTGATATTTACGTTCTATTGATACCACTTGTAAGGGGTGAAAGTTTATTAAGTTTACTAGTTTTTATAGGTGGTTTTTCTGCAGCTACAGGTATGCTTATAGTAGAATCTGTAACAATAAGCACTATGATTTTAAACCATATCATTACACCTTTCTTAATTAAACTATCCTTTCGAAAAATAGACCTATCTTTTTTATTAATCCATTTAAAACGTTTAAGCATAATGATTGTCATGCTTTTAGGATATTTGTATTTCAAGGTTATCCCTGAAAAATTTATCCTCGTCGATATTGGCCTCATGTCCTTCTGTGCAATTTTACAATTAGCCCCTTCTATAATATTAGGAATTTTTTGGAATAAAATTAATATTAAAGGTGCTTTTGCAGGTATATTATCAGGTTACATTATATGGTTTTATACACTTTTTCTACCATCCCTCATAAATATTTTCCCTCAACTACAAGACATTATGGAAAACGGACTATTTGGTTTAAATTTTTTAAAGCCAGATGCACTTTTCTACTTAAAAAACTTAGATATATGGAGCCATTCAATATTCTGGTCACTTTTTTTTAACTTTGTTTTTTTAATAACTTTCTCAATTTTATTTAAACAATCACCTAAAGAAATTGAACTCGCAAATAGTTTTGTTAATATAGATAAAAAAGAAACAATAACTGAAATTACAGAAGAACATCACATAGATAAATCACCTACAATTGAAGATTATAAAGAGTTCCTCTCAAAATTTATCGGCAAGCAAGCTGCAGAAAAAGCTATTGAAGCATTTATCGAATCACATAATATAAAAGAGCCTTATATCTTGACTTCTTCTCAAGAATTAAAATTACGCAGCTATGTAGAAAAGACATTAGCAGCACACTTAGGTGGACCAACAGCAACAACAATTTTAGAAAATTATTTACGTATCTTTGGAACAAAAATAGTAAAAATATTTGATATTTTCCAGGATGTTTCAGAATCATTAAAAGAAAGCAGACACGCATTAGCAATAAGGTTAAAAGAACTATCTCTTCTTTATTCATCTTTAGAAAAACTAATGACATCCATCGATAAAGATACAATTATGAACAACTCAATAGATATGATGATATCCAACTTCAATGCTGATGCCTGTGCTATTGCATTAATCGATGATGACAAAAAATTACGAATAAAAAAACAAAAAGGGTTACCAAAGTACTACAACAATTTTGAGTTTGATATGGAAAAATCCTTTGCGGGTAAGTCATTTGAAGAAAACAGGGGCATTTTTGTAGAATCAATCCAGCATCTACCATTTAAACCGCAAATTAAACATTTAGAAGATGGAATTAATGTTGAATCTTTCGCTGTAGCTCCTATTGTCTACGCAGGCTCAGCAATCGGTGTCATCATAATTTTTAACAAAACAAAAAGATATTTTACCGAACAATTTAAAAACTTTTTCAAAGGACTTGCAAACCAAATTGGACTTGCTCTCAAAAATGCTCAATTATATCAAGAACTGACAGAATTAAACTTGGAATTGGAAAAAAAGGTTGCAGAAAGAACCATTGAATTAGAAAGGAAATCCCTACTTTTAGAAGAAGCGAATAAACACTTACAAGAAGTAGATAAACTAAAATCTCAGTTTCTTGCTACTATGTCACATGAATTGAGAACACCTCTTAATTCTATAATTGGCTATACTCAATTAATTCTTGACGGAGTTGACGGTCCCCTCACAAAAGAACAAGAAGAAGATTTAAAAAGAATTGAAAGAAATGCAAAACACTTACTACAGTTAATTAACGACATTCTTGATCTTTCTAAAATTGAAGCAGGAAAGATGGAATTAAATATAACACGGGTTGACTTAATAGAATCTATAGAACAGGTTATAAGTATAATTAAACCTCTCCTTACTAACAAACCTGTTACCATTGAAAGAAACTATGAATCACCTACATGCTACGTCTTAGCAGATAGACAAAGGCTTGAACAGATATTGATAAACTTATTAAGCAATGCTGCAAAATTCACAGAACAAGGCAAAATAACCATTGGTTTTAAAAGAAACATTGATATAATGAAAAAACAATGGGTAGAAATATTTGTTGAAGACACAGGGATTGGTATTTCTCGAGAGAATCTTGATAAAATTTTTAAAGCTTTTAAACAATTAGAAGAGACATCCACAAGAAAATATGGTGGTACAGGACTTGGTTTGAGCATAACAAAAAAGCTTGTTGAGATGCATGGTGGTGCCATATGGGTAGAAAGCACGATAGGAAAAGGTACAAAAATGACTTTTACAATGCCTTCTGCCCCAGAAAGTGAGGTATTCCACCCCTATACAAAAGAGATTTTTTTGACGGATACAGGAAAGCAAAAAAAACACAAAGTTATGATTATTGAAGATAGAGAAGATATTTTACAGATTATTTATGATTTTCTCTCCAAAGAAGGGTATGAAGTTGAACATGCAAATTTAAAGGATGCATTTGAAAAGATAACAAGAGAAAAACCTATGTGCATAGTTTTAGACTTACTATTATCTGAAAGTGAGGGATGGAAATTACTTAGAGCATTAAAAGAAAATCCAGAAACAACAAATATCCCAATAATTTTAGTATCCTTAGAAGGTGATACAAAGATGGGATACACTATAGGACCGATAGATTACATTATAAAGCCTCTTATAAAAGAAGAGGTAATAAGAGAGCTTAAAAAAATTGAAAAATCTTTAGAGAGCAAAAAAGTATATATTGTAGATGACGATCCTGATACTCTAAAATTATTAGAAAAAATAGTCTCAGAAGCAGGTTATGAAGTAAAAACAATACCATCAGGTAAAGAAGTTATGGAGTATTTATCAATTGAAGTACCGGGACTTATTTTATTAGACCTTTTTATGCCTGAAGTTACAGGTTTTGATGTAATTGAATACATACGAAAGACTCCAAAACTTTCAAATATACCTATAATAATTTTAACTGGTGGTGAACTAACCACAGAACAAAAAAATTTCCTTGAAGAAAGTAACTTAAAAGTATTTTTTAAAACAAAATTTACACCTAATGAACTTTGTAAAGAGATAAAAAAAATCCTTGATAAAATTTGATAACATGGAGACTTATTATGGAAAAGAAAAAGCTAATATTAATAGCAGATGATGAGATAGACAATGTATTACTGCTACAGAAAAGGTTAAGAGCATCAGGATTTGACACTATTGAAGCTTACGACGGTAATGAGACTATTGAAAAAATACAACAATTTAATCCCGACCTTGTTCTTCTTGACATCATGATGCCTTGTAAGGATGGATATGAAGTTTTAAAAATAATGCGGGATAATGAAAAAACAAAAAATATACCTGTTATAATGCTTACAGCAAAAGCAGAAGTCCCCGATAAAGTAAAAGGATTAGAATTAGGTGCTGAAGATTATGTTACTAAACCTTTTGACTACAATGAACTGCTTGCAAGGATAAAATCCCATCTCGAATCAAAAAGAGAAGTTGAAGAAAAGATAAAATCGGAAAAACTTGCTGCATTATCTACTATGATCGAAGGCGTAGCTCATGAAGTAAGAAATCCTCTTGTAGTAATTGGAGGTTTTACAAAAAAACTTCTCTCCATGACCTCAGAAGATGATCCAAGAAGAATTTATTTAGAAATGATAGCTAAGGAAGCTGAAAGATTAGATAAAATGATAAAAGACATATATGAATTTAAAATCATAACCTTGCATATAAAAGAAAAAGTTTCTATAAACCTGTGTCTAATGGAAATTCTTGAAAGTTATCATCATGTGCTTAAAGAACATAATATAAAGCTCACTATAAAACTTTCTGATAGGGACTATTTAATGGATATGGATAAAAAACTTTTTACAAAGGCAATAAAAAACATTATCAACAATGCAATAGAAGCAATGCCAAATGGTGGTGAATTAACAGTTTCGACTATTTTTTCAGATAATAAACTAAACATTTACATAAAAGATACTGGTATAGGTATATCTGAAGAAGACCTGAAGTATATCTTTGACCCCTTTTTTACTTCAAAAATGGAAGGGACAGGATTAGGACTTACACAGGCTTTAAAAATAATACAGGGGCACAAAGGAATTTTAACTGTTATGAGTAAGAAAAATGAAGGTACAACAGTGCAAATAACATTTAATATCGTCTAAATTTATAATTAACAAAAATTAATATTACATAAAAAATGCTAAAAGTAGCTTGAGCAATAAAAATCAACTTAATTGAAATATATTCTGCAACCGTACCAGTTATAAGAACACCTACAGGATAAACTCCAAGATATACAGAAGTAAAAATACTTGCAACTCTACCCCTAAAATCCTCCTTTGATATTAAATGGATAAAAGCATTTGCAGAAGCATAGAAAAGCACCATACTAAATCCCATCAAAAAAATAGTTAGAGAGAAAAAATATATATTTGTGACAACCCCAAGCAAACCTAATAAAATCGAAAAAGAACAACCACTTTTTAAAATTCTTTCAAATAGTTTCTCATAATTTTCTGGAAAAAGTGTTATAAAAATAGAACCTAAAATAGAACCAAACCCAAGAATTCCCAATTCAATTCCCAACAACTGAGGATTATCTCCAACATAATTTTTGATATAATAAGGAAGCATACCCATATAGGGCAGTACAAAAAAGCTGTAAACAAGAACAATCTTTATAACATCAAAAAGTTTTCTCTCACATACAATGTATTTAAAACCACTTAAAATATTAGTAAAAAAATTTCTATTGTCCCTCGATTTAAGCTTTTCTGAAAATACTATCGTAAGAAGTACAAATATGAAAGGTAGATAACTCAACCCATTCAATATAAATGCCCCTCCTATCCCGGTAATTAGTACAAGTAAACTAAAAACTGTGGGACCAATAAAACGTGATAGATTAAATTGTAAAGAATTGAGAGCTATCAAAGCTGGTATCTTATCATGAGAGACGAAAGAAATTAGGATATTATAGTAAATAGGGTAAGAAATAGCAGAACCAACACCGGATATAAACGCAAGTGTGGCAAGTTCTATATAACTGATTTTATTAGTATAAACAGAAATACCCAAATAAAATGCTACAAGCAAACAAACAGATTGGCTCACTACAAGAATTCTCCTATTATTAAAATAATCAGCAAGATATCCACCTATAAAAGCAAAGAAAAGACTGGGTATAGAGTTAAGAAAACTAATCAAACCAAAACTAAAAGATGCGTTTTTGATAGATAGTGCAAGCCAGCTAAGTGCAACATTTTGAAGCCAGCTACCTATGTTTGATAAAAAAACAGAGAAATAAAAAATTAATAACTTCTTGTTCTTTAAAATCTCAAAGCTATTCATTCAATAACTTTAATCACCACAAGGTCTTGTATCACCTTTTAACTTTTCTAAAGCGTGCGTAAGTACTGAAAGCACAAAATTTAAATTTTCTCTCACTGCTTTTACACTACCAGGAAGATTGATAATTAATGTTTGTTTTCTAATGCCACTAACTCCACGTGATAGTATAGCGTTCTTATTAATTTCAGCACCCTTTATTCTCATATATTCTGATATACCTGGTACTTCTCTTTCTATCACCATCTTAGTTGCTTCTGGTGTAATATCCCTTTCTGAAAACCCAGTTCCACCCGTTGTTATTATTAAATCAACAATATTATTATCGCATAGTTCTTTTAATTTAGAGATAATAAGCTCTTTCTCATCTGGTAAAATTTCATAATAAACCACTTCACCAATATCCTTAACAATGTTTTTAACTTCTTCACCGCTTAAATCAACCCTTCCTCCCTTAGAAGCAGTATCACTTAGAGTGATAACACCAATTTTAAACATTTTCTTCCTCCTCTAACCTTTCTAACATTATTTTAAGTTTTTTAAAGTCCTCCCATACCTCTTTTTTTGCAATAGGATTTCTTAAAAGATAAGATGGATGATAGGTGGGCAATAATTTAATTCCGTTAAATTCATAAAAAGTTCCTCTAACTTTAGTTATCTGTTCATTTCTTTTAAGCAAAGAGTTGAATGCAACTGAGCCGAGACAGCATATTATTTTTGGCTTTATAATTTCTATCTGTTTCAATAAAAATGGCAAACATATTGGTATAGAATCTAAGCATTGTGAAATTTTGTTATCTGGTGGTCTTGACTTTAAAACATTCGCTATATATACATTTTCATTTCTGCTTAGTCCTATTGATTCCAACAATTTATCTAAAAGTTTTCCAGCTCTTCCTACAAAAGGCTCTCCTTTCAAATCTTCTTCTTCTCCAGGAGCTTCACCTATAAACATAATTTTACTGCATGGATTGCCAACTCCAAAAACAATATTTTTCCTTGTTTTATAAAGCTCACATCTTCTACAATCCCCCAACTCTTCTCTGAGTTGTTTTAATAAAAGCTCTTTATCTTTACATGCACCTGACTCATGACTACCCCTATTTTTCAAAAACTTTCTTACATCAAGCCCTAACTCTTTGAGACAACCTGTTACAAAATCAATATAATCTTTGTTATTTTCATTCAAAAAATTGGTATAATAATAACTCATGGTAGCGATTTTCTCCATTATGTTTTTTATTTTTTTACCTTCACAGCTCTTCGCTTATGGCCCAGCCTTTCATTTAAAAATTGGATATGAATTACTTAATTATTTAACCTTATTTTCGCCATTAACTCAACAATTACTTAGTGAATACCCCTTAGATTTTCTCTACGGTAATATATGTCCTGATATTATAATTGGAAAAAGGTTTTTACCCTATCATAAACATTGTCATAACTGGAATATAGCAAAAGACTTAATTGATTTTGCAACTTCATCATCACAAAAAGCTTTTGCATATGGATATTTAACACATTTAGCATCTGATGTAATTGCCCATAACTATTTTGTCCCTGTTCAGATAATAAAGACTTTCAAAACTCGCACCCTTACCCATCTCTACTGGGAGACTAGGCTTGACAATAAAGTTGATAGGGACATCTGGTATTTCACTGAAAAATTTAAAGATTTGGATTTTTCTAAAAATGAATTCCTTATGGAAAGGGTACTATCCTATAACCTCTTTCCCTTCGTCGTTAGTAAAAAAATCTATAAAGGCTATGTATTTTTTACAAGCTTAGAACAATGGCATAATGCGATTAATATGATAAAAAACCTTTCTCGCTATTCCATCGACCCTGACCTAATTGAAGAAATAACAAAATTATCGATTGATTTTTCACTAAACGTTTTAACGAGAAAAGATGATACTTATATATATGCAAACGACCCAATGGGCAAGAAAAGTATTGAAATTGCACAAATGATAAGAAAAAACCTAAAAATCAAAAATTTTGTAAAGTCTTTCAGTGATGACGATGTAACTGAGCTTTATATACATTTCAAAAGTAAATTCAAGAAGGCCCTTTATAATCCAAAAAATTTAAAGGCAATAATATCAGAAGAATAAAAGAGCGCGCCCGAAGGGATTCGAACCCCTGACCCACAGATTAGAAGTCTGTTGCTCTATCCTACTGAGCTACGGGCGCAAGAAAAACGTATGATATTCTAACAAAAAATATAATTTTTTGCACTAATTTTTTAACTATGCTTGAAACCCCAAAGCTTTTCTTTTAGCCTTTATATGTTCTATAATCAATTCGCCTGCTTTAAGTGGATCTGGTTCAACAGCAAAACAAGCTCCAAATACATCATTTAACCCTTTAAGAGCTAATTCAGTAATATTTTTGCTTCCAAGCACAGGTGGCATAACGCCAAGCACAGTAAAAATACCACTTGCCATTACATAAAAAGCAATGGCAACAGCTTTTTCAGAATACCATTCAGGTGCTGCACCTGCTAAAGGTAGTTGACTTATATCAATATTCAAACTTTTTGCTAATGCACTTGCAATAACTAATATCCTTGAATTATCTACACATGAACCAACATGTAATGAAGGTGGTATATTCAAAGCATTACATATCTCTTTCAAACCTGGACCTGCTAATTCCTTTGCCTCAGGTATCTGAAGGCCAGCTTTACCAGCAGCAACATTAGCACAACCAGTTGTTAAAACAAGTATATCGTTTTCAATAAGCTTTTTTATCAATTCAACATGGCCATAATCATGCTTAATCTTAGGATTGTTACAACCGATAACACCAACTGCACCTTTAATTTTCCCCACTTTTATGGCTTCAATTAAAGGATCTAAACTACCTCCTAATGCTCCTAAAATAGCTTCAACTGAAAAACCAGTCATAGTTTTTACAGGATATACTGGTATTTTTACTTTTTGTTTTTTTCTATTTGTAAAATTATCTACCGCTTCTTTCACTATTGCATATGCCTTTTCTTTTGCAGTTTCTGGGGTAAACTCAACATGCTTTACATCAGGAAATTTAGCCTTGTCAGAGGTGGAGAATAGTTTTGTATGGTAACATTTAGCTACCTGTATTAATGATGGCATTATACACTGGTAATCTACAATAATAGCTTCTACAGCCCCTGTTACTATAACAAGTTCTGTCATTAGGTGGTTCCCAGCCATGGGAACTTGTTTGCGCATCATTAACTCATTTCCAGTACAGCAGAGCCCTGCAAGATTTATACCCTCAGCTCCTTTTGTCCTTGCATAAGCAATCATTTCAGGATCATTTACAACTAAATAAACCATTTCTGATACTACAGGATTATGACCATGAACAAGAATATTAACATAGTCTTCTTTTAAAACTCCTAAATTTACTGTAGAAATAGCTGGTTTGGGGGTACCAAAAATTATATCTGAAACCTCAGTCCCAATCATCGAACCACCATAACCATCGGATAAACTGTTCCTTACTGACTGCAGTAATAATGAAACATAGTCATTATCAACACCCATATGGGTTCTATGCAATGTCTCTGTAGTTTCTCTATCGATACCTCTTGGTATAACATTTAACTTTTTCCATAATTCTATTCTCTGTTTAGGAGCACGATTAATTAGAGTTATTGTTTCCTTTTTCATTCCATAATCTTCCATCATAGCAAGAGCAACTTTTTTTGCTAATGCTTTAACAGTAATGTTTTCTTCATAAACACCGTATTCTTTTGCTAAATTTTTAAGTTTTTCCACATCTCTTATTTCATAGCCAGGTGTCTTTCCATCACCTACTTTATATAATACCTCAACCAAATCCCTACCATGATCTGAGTGTGAAGCTGAACCTACTGCAACCATCCTTGCAAGATTTCTCGCAACCATTATATCTGCGTCAGCTCCACAAACACCTCTTTGTGGCCCTTCACCAAAAGGATCAATCCTGCATGGCCCCATTGCACAAATTCTACATGAAAGTCCCAATTCACAGTATCCACAATGAGGTTTTTGTTTTTCATGCCTATCCCATGCAGTCTCAACTCCATCAAATTCTGCTTTTTTCAACATTTCTATAGCATCATAACAAATGGAATAATCTTTAACATCTTTCATTTTGATTACCTCCTAAAATTAATTTCTTCCATTTTAGATTTGAAACTCCTCAATATTTCAAAAGATGAAATCGATCGTTCTTTCTCTCTTATCCCTAAATAAATAATTTTCCCTAATCTAATTGTGTCTTTATCCATCTCTACATTAACATCGTCATATGTTAAAGCACCAGTTTTACATGCGGCTACACAGGCAGGCAACTTATTTTCACTTAACCGCAAAATGCACTGGTCACATTTATGAGCTGCAACTTTATTTATTGGATATAGATGATATCTAACCACTCCAAAGGGACATGCCATAGCACACATACCACAATTAATACACTTCTCAGGATTTATAAGAACTATACCTGTCTTCTCTTCTCTATAAATTGCCTTCGTTATACAAGCTATTTCACACGGTGCTGGATT
>Ga0197142_1000089_pt1 | contig 74591 bp, 76 predicted proteins | sample GBS60_MetaG_FD_148614 | JGI IMG/M metagenome (GOLD analysis project Ga0197142, IMG submission 148614) | Sediment microbial communities from Great Boiling Springs, Gerlach, Nevada, United States - GBS 60_MetaG | ecosystem: Environmental > Aquatic > Thermal springs > Hot (42-90C) > Sediment... | reverse complement strand
AACCCTACGAAATACTGGAAAATTTACTATCTTATAATTTTCCTTTTGTTATTATTGACCGTACACCGTTTCATACAAAAAGCTATGATAGAATTACGATTCAAAGAGTTCCACCCTGGATTTACAAAACAAGCTATCCATGCTGGATTTTGGATAAACAAAAATTGCTCTTATTTTTTCAAAAAAGAAATTATCAAGTTATAGAAGAATTTGATGCTCTCGATGGAAAGATTGGCAACATTCAATGGAAAGGATTAATTTTTTATAGGTTAGGGAAAGTAAAATGAAAGAAAATTTAAAAAAAATATTTAACAAAGAACAATTTAATCCAAGAATTTTAGGAATATTCATAAATCCTTTTTATTTTGCAAGAAAGGGTCTATATAAAAATATTTCAGAACTTGCTAAAAATTTAAAGGGCAGAATACTAGATGTCGGTTGTGGGCAGAAACCTTATAAAAATCTTTTTGATTATAAAGAGTATATAGGTATTGAGATTGATACACCTGAAAATAGAAAAAATAAAAAAGCCGATTATTTTTATGATGGTAAAGTTATACCTTTTCCTAATGATAGTTTTGATAGTGTAATTACGACTGAGGTTTTAGAACATGTATTTTATCCAAATGAATTTTTAAAAGAAATTAATCGTGTTACAAAGATGGGAGGTTTTCTACTTATAACGGTACCATTTGTTTGGGATGAACATGAGCAACCATTTGACTATGCTCGTTATACGTCTTTTGGGCTTAAACATCTTTTAAACATAAGTGGATTTGAAATAATTAAACATAGAAAAAGCAATAATGGTATAGAGTTAATATTTCAACTCTTTAACACTTATATATATAAGATTATTTGGCAAAAAAATACTTTTATTAATTTATTAATATTGTTATTAGTTATGGCACCAATAAATCTCCTTGGAATTATTTTGTCATCAATATTACCTAAAAATAATGATTTATATTTAGACAATATAATATTGGCTAAGAAGGTTAAAAATGTATAACTACTGCACTCTTTTTGATAAAAATTACCTCATTCGTGGTCTTGCTATGTATGAATCACTCAAAGCTCACAGCAAAGATTTTCATCTGTATATTTTTGCTTTTGATGATTTGACAGAAAAAATACTCAAAGAAATGAATTTGTCGCATGTTACTGTTGTTTCACTTAGTGAATTCGAAGATGAAGAACTTTTAGCTATAAAACCAACAAGAACCAAGGGAGAATACTGCTGGACATGTACTCCATCTATAATAAAATACTCTATAGAAACATTCAATCTTCCTTCCTGTACTTACATAGACGCTGATATCTATTTTTATCGCGATCCATCTCTTCTGATAGAAGAGATGGGTAATAACTCAGTTCTTATAACCCCACATTGGTATACTCCTATGTATGATCGAAGTGCCACAAGTGGTATCTATTGTGTTCAATTTGTTACATTTAAGAATACCCCCGAAGGAATGGAGGTTCTTGAATGGTGGCGAAAATCCTGTAATGCATGGTGTTATGCACGGTTCGAAGATGGAAAGTTTGGAGATCAAAAGTATCTCGATAACTGGCCAAAAGAATTCAAAGGTGTTTATGTCTCCCAAATCAAAGGAGGTGGCGTAGCGCCTTGGAATATTCAACAGTATGAGCTAAAAAAGACTAATTATAAGTTTTTTGTCAAAGAAAAACGTACCGATAGAATTTATCCAGTTATTTTTTTCCATTTTCATGATTTGAAATTTTTGGATTCAGAAAATGTATATTTAGGCCCTTACATCTTAAGTAAATATGTAATTGAAGAGCTTTACATTCCTTATATAAAACTCTTGAAAAAAATCAATGAACACGTTATTAATAAAGGCTATGAATATGATTTCTTGATGAGAGTATCAATTCCACAAAATTTATTTATATTAAATTTTTCTAAGATAAACATTATGAATAAATATTTTTTTTACCTATTCAATAAGTTACCCGAGAGTTTTTGGAAAAATAATTATTTTGTAAAAAAAATTCTTAAGATTCTGGTGCAACCTTATAATATAATAAATTGTGGGTGAAAAAAATATGGCATACATAATTAACTTACCAACCTTTTGTGATCAAAGAGGCTGTCTTACTGTAATTGAAAAAGTTATACCTTTTGAAATAAAAAGGGTTTACTATATATATAATTCATCACGTAAAAGAGGTGGTCATAGACATAAAAAAACATGGCAAGCTTTGATTTCTATTGCTGGATCATGTGAAATATATGTTGATAATGGCAAAAAAGAAGAGGTATTTATTTTAGATAAACCAAATATATGTTTAATCCTTCATCCAGAAGATTGGCACACAATTTATAATTTTAGTAAAGATAATATTTTACTTGTCTTGGCTTCGGAATACTATGATCCAAACGATTATATTAATGAGGGGTATCGATGATAGAATATGAGAATTTAAAAAGATTTAATCAAAAATTTTTTAAACAATTCAAAGAAAAATTTGAAGAAGTTTTTGAAAGTGGATGGTTTATTCTTGGAAAAGAGGTTGATGAGTTTGAAAAAGAATTTGCCTCATTCTTAGGAGTTAAGCATTGTATAGGTGTAGCTTCTGGACTTGATGCTCTAATACTTGCTTTAGATGTGCTTAATTTTGAAAAAGGTAGCGAAGTGATCGTCCCATCAAATACATATATAGCTACTATATTGGCAGTTGTAAGGGTGGGGCTAAAACCAGTATTAGTAGAACCAGATATTCATACCTACAATATTGATGTTACAAAGATTGAGGAAAAAATTACATCAAGAACAAAAGCAATAATTCCAGTTCATTTATATGGTAAAAGTTGTGATATGATTCCAATTATGGAAATTGCCGAAAAATACAAGCTTATTGTAATTGAAGATTGTGCACAAGCACACGGAGCAATGTATAAAAGTAAAATGGTAGGAACATTTGGAATTGGTTGTTTTAGTTTTTATCCGACAAAAAATCTTGGAGCACTTGGAGATGGGGGAGCAATTGTAACTGATAGTGATGAAATTGCTGAAAAACTTCGAGCATTAAGAAATTATGGTTCATTAAAAAAATATTACAATGACTATATTGGTTATAATTCGAGGCTTGATGAACTTCAAGCGGCTTTTCTATTGGTAAAGCTTAAGTATCTTAATGAAATTAATTTAAAAAAGCGAAGGTTAGCTAAAATTTATATTGATAATTTAACAGAAAATGTTGTAAAGCCGGTTATCCATGATGATTATTTTGATGTATATCACATTTTCAATATAAGACATCCTGAGAGAGATAGAATTAGAGAATATCTTTTAAAATATGGCATCAAAACAGAAATACATTATCCAGTTCCGCCTCATAAACAAAAAGCATTGCAAGGATTATTCGAAGAAGAATACCCCATATCTGAAGAGATACACAGAACTACTTTAAGCTTACCAATATCTTATTTTCATAGTGATGATGATATATTTATAGTGTGTGAAGTTTTGAATAGTTATTTTAAATAATAGAAAGAAGATAAGGTAATTATAGAAAAGTAGCATTAATATTTTTAATTTCATATATACAATTCAGTAATTTGTTGATGTAAAACAAGATTTAAGATATCATGTTTTCAATTGGACGCATTTGATTAAGGCCAAAATTTAATATTAACTTGAGTCCTTTTTTAGAAATAAATCAAAATGAATAGTAAAGTTTTATGTGGATCATATGAAGAAATACACTAATTTAGAAATTAAGGAATTTGTTTCAACGCCATTTTTTAATGAAAATACGGGTCAACATGTTTCTTATCCTAAATTTTCTATTGTCACTCCTTCCTATAATCAGGCCGAATTTTTAGAAAGAACAATCTTAAGTGTTTTAAATCAGAATTATCCAAATCTTGAATATATCATAATAGATGGGGGCTCAACTGATGGTAGTGTCGATATAATTAAAAAGTATGAGAAATACCTTGCATTCTGGACAAGTGAGAAAGATAAAGGGCAATCTGATGCTTTGAACAAAGGGTTTAAAAAAGCTACTGGTGACATTTTTTTCTATCTGGCATCAGATGATATTTTGCTTCCTGATGTTCTGAACAAAGTAGCAATAGCTTTTATGACTAAAGACATAGATGTCTTGTACGGTAATAGGCTTATAATAGACCCTTATGATAATGTCATCTCAGAAAGACGATGTGTTAGATATTTGCCTTACATAAGTAAAATAGGATTGTTAACTTTAGGAAGCTTTGCTGTGTATCCCGATTCCATGTTTTATAAGAGGAAAGTCTTTGAAAAGGTAGTTGGTTTTGATTTAAATCTTCATAACACAATGGATACAGATTTCTGGCTCAAAATAATTAATGTTACAAAAAAAATATATTTTTTGAGAGAGTATATAATTGGATTTAGAGTTACCCCTACTTCAAAAACCGTATCATACTGGAAGGATATAAGAACTAAAGAAACAGAGGCATTATTTAAAAAATACGGCAGGCCTGCTTTTCCTAAAATTTTAGGTTTAATACCTTATCTTATTTATCTTTTTTTGTTTGTTTTACAGGGAGATTTAGATTATATTGTTAAGCGTGTTTTTAAGGAAAAAAGGAAAAAATATTTTGAATACTTAAAGTAGGAGAATATGAAAGAGTTACGGAATAGTTTGATTGTTTGGTTTTTATATCTACTTCTTATGCATGTCTTTATGTATAAAGCTTTAATACCTAATACAGTTTTTTTTGGAACTGACCGGCAAGTTCAATCACAAACGTTTAGTGTTGCGGTTGAAAAAGAGATTGAAAGAAATAAAGAGTTTCCTTTCTGGACAAATCATATATTAGGTGGAATGCCAACAGCAGCTAGTTTTTTCACTCATAAACCTCAGCTAATCGATTATATATGGAATACTGTGACTTTTCCTATTGGTTTCACAACTAATAAAATTGCAACTCTTTTTAATTTAGACCATTCTGATTACTCAATCTTATGGTGGATGTCGATATTTGGGCTTTTTATGTTTATTTATCTTAGGTATTTAAAATTATCTCTTTTAGCCTCTTTTATCGGAGGCTTATCTTTTATGTCATGTACAGGCTTAATTTCCCTGATTTATCCTGGACATTTAACAGGAAAAACTTATTTAATAGGTTATCTACCATTAATTTTGTTTTTTATATCTTATGCATTCGAAAAGAAAATAAGCATTATGTTTTTTGGTATTGCAAGTTTTATATACGCAAGAACAATGATTTTTCACATCCAGATTTTCTTTTTGCTCTCTGTGTCTTTGGTGATTTATCTTTTCTTTAAGATACTGTTCGATTACTTGGAAAAGAAGGATTGGAAAAGGGCTGGAAAGTTTGTTGTGTTATCGGGGATTTTTTTTGCAATGGGGTTTTTGCTTAATGCCGATCAACTCTTGCCACGTATGGAGTTTAAAAAATATACCCACAGAGGGGCAGAAACTAAAGTTTCTGAAATGGATAAGGCAGCTATGCCAGGAGTAGATCCAGATCTTGAAAAGTACTACTTTGTAACTTCTTTTTCTCAACCACCCGAAGATTTGTTGGGGCTTTTTATGAGATATCCCTTTGGTATGGGCAAACCTTACGGTGGTGTTTTGAAAGAAGTGGAAGAAATACCCTATTATCGTGGTAGGTATGAACTTAGGCTTTCTCTCGAATATGTAGGAATTTTTGTATTTTTACTTGCCATACTTGGTGCCATTAAGTATTTTGGAATGCGAGAAGTTAAACTGATTGTCATTCTTGGAATTACTTCGATTCTTTTATCTTTAGGAAAATACACCATTCTTTTTGATTTTCTATACAAAATGCCTGGCTTTAAAAACTTTCGAATACCTCTTGTATATATTATGGTTTCTTATTTTTCTTTTGCGGCTCTTGCTGGATTTGGTTTTCAGGCAATAGAAGATTTTATCAAAGATAATAAAAAGGGATTTCTAAAAAAGTTTTTGATAACGCTTTTTTTTATTAATGTTTTAATTACAGTTCTTGCAACGATAGGTAGTATTTATGAAAATGAGACTATCCAGTTTTTACTTAATTTTGAAATTGTTCATGAGATGCTTTGGGGGATATATAGTGATTTGAAACAACGGTATGCTTTGTTCCTATATAATCTCTTTTATATGCTTATTTGTATGTGGATTTTTTGGTTGGTTTTATTTTTAGTTTATAAAAAGAAGATTTCTAATAAGATTACTTTTGGGTTACTAGCACTTGCAATATCTTTAGACCTCTGGAGTTTGAATAATAAGTTTATAATTCTCATACCAAAAGAGCAGAATGTTAAAGAGTTTATGGCAGAGGATAATCTCGTTAAGTTTCTTAAGCATGATAAATCCCTTTTTAGAATTAAAAGTAATGTTGACGAAGTTAATAATAGATGGCTACTTTTTGGTATTTCCAATATAGAAGGTTATCATCCAACACCACTTAAGACATTTGAGGATGTTTATTCTCAGATGAATTTTACAAATAACATTGATAGCCTTCTCAATATAAAGTATTTAATTTTATCTCCGCAAGATAGCTTAATTCCTTTGCTTGAAAATAATGTCTATCTGAAAAATAAATATAGAAAAGAAGTAGAGACAAGTATGTATTCCATCTCAGCTAAATCTGAAAAACCTGTAGTTATTTATAGAAACACACAGGATTACGGAAGATTCTTCTTTGTGTATAATTTTGCAGTGATAGATGATGATAAAGCATTAGTTTTACTTGCTTCCCCTAATTTTAATCCAAGAGAAATAGCACTATTATCAGAAAAACCAAAGGAAAGTTTTATTCTTACGAGAGGAAATGTAGAAAAAATTGAAGTAAAAAGGTATTCTCCTAATGAGGTCATTATAGAAACTGAATGTGATGGCAATGGGCTGCTTATATTTAGTGAAAACTGGTATCCTGCATGGAAAGCTTATATTGATGGACAAAAGACACATATTTATAGAGCCTATGTTACTTTGAGAGCTGTTTTTGTTCCAAAGGGAAAGCATGAGATTAGATTTAAATATGAATCGGAAACACTTTTTTGGGGAGAAATGTTGTTTTTTTTAGGGTTGGCAGTATTTTTTGTTTCAATATTCTTCGAATGCTTTAGTATAAGAGTAAAAAGTAAAAAGTAAAAATGGAACTTTTAGCACCCGCGAATGATTTAAATACTCTAATCGCGGCTTTAGAAGCTGGTGCAGATGCGGTTTATGTGGGATTGAAAAAATTTTCTGCAAGAGCAAGAGCTAAAAACCTTTCGATAGAAGAGCTTTATAAAGCATCAAATATCTGCAAAAAACTGAATAAAAAACTTTATATTGCCTTAAATACTCTCATCTTTGAGGATGAAATTGAGGAACTTATTGAAATTTTATTACATCTCGAAGCAACAAAGATTGATGGTGTTATAATACAGGACTATGGAATTTATCAGCTTGTAAAGGATTTTAATTTAAAACTAAATTTACACGCTAGTACTCAGATGGGTACTAAAAACCATATACAAGTAAACTTTTTAAAAGAACTTGGATTTAAAAGAGTAATATTGGAAAGGCAATTAACACTTGATGAAATAAGAAGCATTAAAAAAAAACAGATATTGAACTTGAAGTTTTTGTTCATGGTGCGATGTGTTTTGCTCTATCTGGTTATTGCTTTTTTTCAAAAAAGCTTACAAAAAGGAGTGGCAACAGAGGTGAATGTGCACAACCATGTAGATGGTTTTATTATATAGATAAGAAACATGATGAAAGACCATTTTTCATGAAAGATCTTATGGGAATATCTTTACTAAAGGAGTTTAAAAAAATTGGTGTTAATGCATTGAAAATAGAAGGTAGGCTTAAAGGAGTTGAATATGTGTTTAAAGTGGTTTCTTTATACCGGAAAGCTATTGATATGATTGATTCTGGATTGAGTGCTGATAAGATAAGACATTTTGAAGAAGAATTAAAAAGTGTTGCCTTCTCACGAGAGTATAGTAAGGGTTTTTTTGTTTATCCAAAAAATGCTAATGATGTCATGGCTAAGGAATCCCATAATGTGGGAACATTTGCTGGTAATATTTCTTCAGTGTTTGAAAAGTCTTTATTTTTCAAGACTTATGTTGATTTAGGCATCGGTGATGGGTTGAGAATAGTAAAAAAAGATGATACCTCATTTAAACTACCTATAAAGGCAATATATAAGGGAAAGAGTAAGGTAAGGAAGGCAGAAAAAGGTGAGTTTATAGGGGTTCCATGTAATATTAAAGGGGTTGAAAAGGGAGATAAGATTTATTTGGTCCATAGAAGATTCAGTTATAAGCCTTCCATAAAAATTTCACATAATATAGAACCTGCGTATATAAAAGATAACTTAGAAAAAATTTTGGTGGCTTATAATGGGCGCTACAACTATGATGAAAAAAACAAAATCTATGAAGTAACATTTAATACTGAAGGGTTAATTAAGTTCGAGCAGGAATTTGCTTTTTTTATTTATCCAAATGTTTATGAATCGAAAATAGATATTTATGATGCTATTGCCAAAAGGGATGACATTACATCTCTTTTTATTTCACATCCCTCAGAAGCAAAAATTTTTAAGAATAAAAAGATTTATAGCTCATTTTTTCTTTATGTTACTAATAAACCATCTTTGTGTTTTTTTAAAAACCTTGGTGTTGAAGGTTTTTCAAAAAGTGTAGAGATTGAAAGAGAGAGATTTGAGATTTTGAAAAACCAGAGCAAAGTATGGTTTATTTGGAAAAATGTGCCTTTATGGATTACCAGAATTCCCCTAAAAGATAATGTTTATGAAACTAAAGATGGTGTTAAAATTGAGGTAAGAGGTGTTTTTGGCTTCAAGTTAAAGGGCTCTTAAATATTCAGGCTTTAGCATTTTGGTATCTTTTCGTTTTAAAACTTCGTTGATCAATTCTATTGCCTTTTCTTTATCTTTTGGCATTCTCAATTTGAGAGGCAAGTAATTTGAAGCATGGTTAGCCATAAACAAGCCTGAGTTCATATGCGTATGTTCTAACATAATCTTTAGCTCTTCAAGCAATTCAAAAGGTGTAGGCAACTTAAATGTACCATTTAGCATTTCTTCATATAGCGGTGTTCCTTCACATACGATGACTGTTAAAGCTCCTACATAATCAGGCTGAATTTCTGTTATTAGAGTACCAGTATCTCTTGCATGTTCAAAAGATAATTCTTTGCCACCTATGCCAAGTAAAACTGTGATTGAAAGTTTAATGCCTGCTTCTTTGACTCTTTTTCCAGCTATTATATGTTCAATACAAGTTGAACCTTTGTTTACACGCTTAAGCACTTCATCATTGCCTGATTCAATCCCATGATATATGATTCCAAGACCATGTTCCTTTAATTCACACAGTTGTTCTACAGTTTTTCTTAAAATGCTCTTTGTGTTGCCATATATGCCAATTCTTTGAAGTTTTGGAAAGCTTTCAAAAAGTGTATCAAACAGTTTTAAAAGGTAATCCTGTTTTAGTATTAGTGCATCACCATCAGTTATGAAGACTCTCCTAACATAGTCACCATAAAGCATTTTTGCTTCATCAATATCATTTTTGATAATATCCCATGATTTTAATCTAAACTTCACATTTTTGTATGTGGGGCAAAAGGTGCATTTATTATGGGAACAACCAACGGTTACTTGTAAGATTAAGCTTTCCGCTTCACTTGGTGGTCTTATGATAATACCCTGATAATCCATAATAAAACATTATAAACAAAAGAGGAGAATTAAAAAAGCCATCTTTTAAGAGGGCTTTAATTTTTAAGGCGTCCCCACGGGGATTCGAACCCCGGTTACAGCCGTGAAAGGGCTGGGTCCTTGGCCACTAGACGATGGGGACGTTATTACGTGAGCCGCGATGGATTCGAACCATCGACCACCTCCTTAAAAGGGAGATGCTCTACCTGCTGAGCTAGCGGCCCTTATAAATTAGGAAATTATTTATACTATATTGTTGGCATAAATGTCAAGTAAATTCTAATTTATCTTTGGTTGTCATTAAGATATGATTGAAATCAATATTTGAAACCAAATTAGTGTTAAATCATAAATGTTCTTTGTGTTAAAATAAATTTGTGAAAAAAAAAGTATGTTTTATTTTATTACTATTCCTTTTGGCATGCTCCTATAACGTTACTCCATATAATTCTGTCAAAGTTTCTGAAACAGGCCTTAAGGGATTTGTAGTTGATGAAAAAGGGAAGCCAGAACCAAATGCATTTGTTTATTTGTATAGAACGGCTTCAACAGGACTTATAGGACCAGCGGATTTTATGGAAAAGACAGATGAAAGAGGTTATTTTTATTTTGATATTCCAGAAGGTAAATATTATCTTGTCGTTAGAAAAAGAATGTCTGGTTCCGATTCAGGCCCTCTTAGACAAGGTGATAAAGTTAGTATTTATAATAAAAATCCTGTAATCATTAAACCTGGTGAAGTTACTACCGTAAATATTACATTACCTGCAAAAACTCAGTTTTTTTATAAGAAAAATCCTTATGGTGATAAAGAGGTTTCAATCAAATTGCGCAATATGCCTACGGATAAAAAGTTATTTGTATTAATTTACTTAGAAGATGTGAAAAAGAAGAGCCCCGATTATATTAAGGAAGTCAATGAAAGCGAATTTACAATTAACGTTCCTTCAAATAAATTGTGCTTAATAGTTGTAAGGGAAACAGTGAAAGAAAAAGTAGAAAAAGGCGAATTTTATGGTAGTTATGGTCCTTTTATGCCCCATCAATTAAAAAATGAAATAAATATCATTTTGGAACCTCAAAGATGAAACTAATTGCATCACCTAACAATGAAAATATAAAAATGATTAGACGATTAAGAGAAGAGGAAGATGTTTTTTGGTGGGAAGGAATCAAATTTTTTGAGGAAGTCATAAAAGAATCCGTAAAAGTTAAATATTTACTATTAACACAAGAAAATTTATCCAAATATGAAAAACAAATGAAAAAACTCCCTGGAGAGAATATAATTATTGTATCTGAAAGGGTTTTTGAAAAGATATCCTACACTAAAACACCTCAGGGTATAGGTGGTATTATTGAAAGGAAAAAATGGACACTAAAAGATATCCTAAAAAAAGATGGTCCCATTTTTTTTCTTGATGGCTTACAAGATCCTGGTAATGTAGGAACAATAATTAGGATTGCAGATGCTTTTGGTTTTTCAGGTGTTTTATACAAAAAAAATGGAGTATCGCCTTATAATGAAAAGGCAGTGAGAAGTAGCGCAGGAAGTATTTTAAGAGTTCCTTGTTACTGTATAAAGGATAATGAAATTGAAAAACTGGAAGAACAACCAAGGCCATTATTTCTATTGGATGCCAATGCTAAAGATGCTATAAACATCAAAAAAGTAAAAAAAGAAAAATTAAAGAATGGGATATTCTTTTTGGGTAAGGAAGGAACAGGCCTTGAAATTACACTTACCAAAGCTACTAAAATATTCATACCTATAAAGGAACATGTTAATTCATTAAACGTGGCTGTAACCGCAGGTATAGTAGCTTATATATTAGGAGAAGTGCAGTGAAAAGAAAGTTATTATGGATCACACTGCTTTGCATCCTTTTGTTATGTATATTAATTGGGACAATTTGGTTTTTTAGTGATGATGTCAAATATATTCTCATAACCAGGCTTATTGTATCAGACCCGTTGGAAAAATGTGATTGTATTGTAGCACTTGGCGGTGAAAATATTAGGAAAAGAGAAGCAGTAAGGATCTTTAAAGAAGGCTATGGTAAAAAAATTCTCTTTACAGGTTTTGAAGTGACAAAAGATGATTATGAAAGATATGGTCTGAAACAGGGAGAATACATATATCCAGTTAAAAGTGCTTTCAATACTTACGAAGAGGCACAGGTTGTCAAAGAAATAGCTAAAAAGCATAATTTCAAATCTGTAATAATAGTCACTTCTTTTTATCATTCAAGAAGGGCTTCTGAGACTTTTAAAAATATTCTGAGCAAAGAGCATATCCGAGTTATTGTTCATCCTGTTTTCTGGAAAAATTTTGATATAAAGAATTGGACAAAAAATAGCTATTTGAGAAAAGCTGTTATTATAGAATGGCTTGGAATTTATTTTTATCGTTTTGAGTATTTTTGATGGTAAAGGAGTAAGTTATGAAAAATAAAATTTACTTTATTGGTGCAGGGCCAGGAGGAGTTGAACATCTAACAATGCTTGGGTTAGAGAAAATCAAAGCTTCAAAATATGTATTTGCACCAAATATTTACAAACAAACTTTTAAAAAGATATTGAAAAACAAAGATATATTTGACCCCTTTGATTACCTTTTTAATGACCTTGTTAAGATGGTTGAAGAACTAAGAAAAAAATCTCCCGTTAGTTTTCTCATGCCAGGCGATGACACAGTCTTTTCTCCTTTTCAGCCTCTAATCGATTACTACAGAGAGGAATGTGAGGTTATACCAGGGGTAGGGGTTGTAAATGCTGCATCTGCGATTCTCAAAAAAACCTTAGACTTACCAAATATATCAAACACAATTGTATTAACAAGTACCCGTTCTTTAAAATCTGCTTTTGAAGAACACGATTTTTTATATTTTGCTAAAAAAGACGTTACTTTGGTTTTGTATATGAACCATATACCTTTAGATGAACTAACAAAACGTCTTATACCAGTCATGGGTGAAAACTGCCCTATAGCAATTTTATACAAAATTTCTCTACCAGAACAAGAGGTCATAAAAGGAACGCTGAAAAACATCTGTAAAAAGGTAAGAAAAGACTATTTTGATAGTTCAAAAGAGCCTTCAATGGCAATGATTATCATTGGATATGTTTTAAACAGTAAAGCTACAAAAACTTCTTGGGATTATAGGAAAAAGCATATATGGGACAAAAGAAAAAAATAGATATTATATCCCCAGCAGATTCAGCATATGAAGCGATGTTGTTAATTGAAGCTGGTGCTACAGCATTATATTGTGGTTTATTCCCAGATTACTTTAGAGATTATCCTTATTTTTTTTCTCCGAACCAAAGAACCTTTAAAGAAGCTCAAATGGATGAAAAAGAATTTGAAAAAGTAGTTGATGTATGCAAATCAAGGGATATACCGATTTATCTTACAATAAACCAAGTCTATTTTTTGGAAGAACAAATACCTCTAATTATTCGCATGGCTAAATATGCAGAGTCACTCGGTGTTGATGGTTTTATTATGGGAAGCATTCCCCTAATGCTTCACATAAAAGATGCATGCATAAAAACACCAATAATTGCAAGCACAATGGCAGTTACTTTAAACAGTTTTACTGCAAATTTCTACAATAAATTTTTTGATGTAAAAAAGATAACACTTCCGAGATCATTGAAAATGAGTGAAATAAATCAAATTGTTAAGAGCAATCCTCATATTTATTTTGATACATTCATTCTTGTTGGTAAATGTCCCAATGTTGAAGGATTCTGTGGGTTTCTTCATACAAATCCAGACAAAATCTGGCCCTGTGAACAGGTATATGATATACAATGCTATCCACAAGAAAGAAAAGAGATTATACATATCCAGAAAATGTGGCAAGGTTTTCCAAGAAGTCACGGCTGTGGACTTTGTGCTATACCAGATTTAATTAAGATAGGCATTAGCGGGTTAAAAATTGTTGGAAGAGGAAGTCCTGCTTCTTTCAAAATAAAAAATGTAAAATTAGTTATCCATTCAATCAAATTATTCGAAGAAGAAAAAGATATAAAGATAGCAAGAAAAAAGGTTTTGAGTTTATACAAAGAACATTTTGGCCATCGCTGTAGTCCCTTTGTTTGTTATTTTCCGGAATTATATACTGATACTGAGTAAGCTTATTAAACATAAAATAAAAGGCATCAATAGTTATTGTTTTAAAACTTGTGGGAGTGATTCATTTTTCTAATTATGTGGGTTTAACAATAAAAGCCATAAAGATTGCATTTCATCACTTGAATTACAAAATTACTATATTTTTTGCGAAATATCACCTATCTTAAAATCATGTAAAATTATTGACAGATAATTGTTTTTCAAGTAATTATACAATAAAAAAGTTTCTAAACATGAGACTAAAAGAAGTATCAAGAGCAAAAATTGACGAACTTTTAGAAAAAGCTGTCTGGGTAATACAGGATATAAACATCATAAATCTTAGTGCTTCTTATGGGATAGCTATTCCCGAATTTCCCTTTACATCTGGTTATGCAGATTATCTACTTATAATTGATGGGAAAGCAGTAGCAGTAATCGAAACAAAACCACAAGGAACTACGCTTAGTGTTATAGCGGAACAATCTCAAGCCTATATAACAGGAATTCCTAAAAATCTCCTAACGGTAAAAGAACCACTATCATTTGCTTATCAAAACACAAGTATAGAAACATTTTTCAGAGATATAAGAGCCCCTGAACCTCGGTTACGAAGAGTGTTTGCATTTCACAAACCTCAGACACTTGCCGAATGGCTTTCACAAAAAGAAACACTAAGAAACAGAGTCCGCAAACTTCCACCACTCATTAATATTTTTGCAGACAAAAAAAGATACAGTTTCACTATTTTGTTCAACCATATAAAGTGAAAGCTGATTTTATTGAATATAATTGACATCTCTAAATTTTATATCTAATTTAACAGAGAAGTTGAGTTTTAAAATTGTATTAGATAAATAAAAAAAATTATAAAGCGTTACACGATGTTTTTATTGGGGCGAAAAAAAGGTTAAGATAGATTTTTGAAACTAATGGGAATAAAATTGAATAAATAAAAAAATTAATGTTTACTTATGGAGTATTGAATATGGGAAAAAATAATAATACAGAATCATTCGAACAACAACTCTGGGAAGCTGCGGATAAACTAAGAAAAAATATCGATGCAGCAGAATATAAACATGTGGTATTAGGTCTAATCTTCCTTCGTTATATTTCAGATACCTTCGAAAATTTATATGAAAAGCTTAAAAAAGGCGAAGGCGAATATGCAGGTGCTGATCCCGAAGATATTGATGAGTATAGAGCTGAAAATGTCTTTTTCGTTCCACCTCAAGCACGATGGCAATATCTAAAAGAAAATGCTAAAAAGCCTGAGATAGGAAAAATAATTGATGAAGCTATGGAGTTAATCGAAAAAGAAAATCCATCGCTTAAAGGTGTACTGCCAAAGGTTTATGCAAGAGGAAATATTGATCCTATCAGCCTTGGCGGTTTGATTGATCTTTTCAGCAACATTGCATTTGACGAAGCAAAAGAAAGAAGCGCCGATATTCTGGGACATGTGTTTGAGTACTTTTTAGGACAATTCGCTTTGGCAGAAGGAAAGAAGGGAGGACAATTCTACACGCCAAGAAGCGTTGTCGAACTTTTGGTAGAAATGCTGGAACCTTACAGAGGCAGAGTATTTGACCCGTGCTGTGGCTCTGGCGGCATGGTTGTTCAATCAGAAAAATTTGTTTTGGCTCAGCAAGGAAAAATAAATGATATTTCTATATATGGACAGGAAAGCAACCAAACAACATGGCGACTATGCAAAATGAATCTTGCCATAAGAAGAATCGATTCTCACAAGTCAAATGGAATCCCGAAGGTTCGTTTTTGAATGATGCTCACAAGGACTTAAAAGCCGATTTTGTTATTGCAAACCCGCCGTTTAACGATAGCGATTGGAACGGTGAGTTACTCCGAAATGATGTCCGCTGGAAGTATGGTGTGCCTCCAGAGGGGAATGCAAACTATGCTTGGATACAACACTTTATCCATCATCTTTCACCTACAGGAAAAGCTGGCTTTGTACTTGCCAAAGGTGCTTTAACAACAAAACAAACGGCAGAATACGAGATACGAAAAAACATTATAGAAGCTGATCTGGTTGATTGCATTGTCAATTTGCCGTCGAAACTCTTTTTAAACACGCAAATACCAGCATCGCTTTGGTTTTTAAAACGCAATAAAACCCAAAGAAAAGGACAAATCCTTTTTATTGACGCCCGTGATATGGGAAAACTTATCAACAGAAGAACAAGAGTTTTGACCGAAGAAGATATCAAGAAGATTGCCCAGACCTACCATGAGTGGGAAAACCCGCAGGGGAAATACGAAGACATAAAGGGCTTTTGCAAATCGGCTACTCTTGATGAGGTTAGAGCCTTGGACTATGTGCTCACTCCCGGCCGTTATGTAGGACTTCCTGACGAAGAAGATGATTTTCATTTTGAAGAACGATTTACACAGCTAAAAGCGGAGTTTATGGAACAATTAAAAGAAGAGGAAAAGCTCAATAAACTTATTTTGGAAAATCTGGAAAAAATAGATTTATCAAATTCAGAGGAAAGTAATGAAAATTGAAGAAATTTTAAAACAACCAGAAGGTAGAAGGTTGGAGTTTAAAGAAATCCTCCCTTCAAAATCGGATTTATGCAAAACTGTTGTTGCCTTTGCCAATGATGCTGGTGGAGAACTATTTATCGGTATTAAAAATCAACCAAGAGATATTATAGGTGTCCCTGAAGAATAATTGTTGGAAATAGAGGAAAAAATAAGCAACATAATTCACTATAACTGCTATCCATTAATTTTACCTGAAATCTTTTTTGTTAATTATGAGGGAAAACACGTTGTAGTTGTAAAAGTTTATAAAGGTAGCAATCCTCCCTATTACATTAAAAACAATGGAAGGGAAAAAGGAACTTACATTAGGGCGGGATCGAACAATAGACTAGCAGATAAAGAGATAATTGAAGAGTTGGAAAGACAAAGATTAAATATTTCTTTTGATTCTCTGCCTGTGTATTCAAAAGAACTTCGCGACTTAGATATATCCCTTTTTATTAAACAATGGGAAGAAACTACCGGAGAAGTTATTAATAAGAATATCTTAAAAAAATTAAACTTGATTGTAGAGGATAGAGGAAAAGAATTTCCCACCAATGCCCTTGTTTTACTCTCAAATGATGAAATAAGAGAAAAGCTTTTTCCCTTTGCAAAAGTAGAATGTGCACGATTTAAAGGCTCTATTCCTGGAGATTTTATAGATCAAAAGACTATTGATAACCCACTCAGTTTTCAAGCCGAAGAGGCTTACAATTTTATTTTACGTCATATATCAAAAAGTTCTACTTACGAAGGGGTATATCGCAAAGATCGTTGGGAGTATCCGGTTATATCAATCCGTGAAGTAATTAAAAATGCAGTTATTCACAGGGATTATTCGTTAAAAGGACAGGATATAAAAATCGCTATATTCGATGATAAAATCGAAATAACAAGTCCGGGCAAGCTTATGCCAACTATTGATTTTAATGATATGGAAGCGGGGCAATCGGATATAAGAAACAAAACTCTTGCTCCTGTATTTAAAAAACTTGGAATTATAGAACAATGGGGCAATGGTTTACGACTTATTGCTGAAGAATTGAAAAAATACCCGGAAATAAAAATGAAGTGGATCGAACCGGGCTTTGCTTTTAGAGTTAGTTTCAAGAAAATATATGTTGAAGCAGAACAACCTCTATTTGTAAAAGATAGTGCTGAATCGACAATAACTATTGGTTTAAAAACCGATGACTTAAAGCAAGAGTTACAGCAAGAGTTGCAATATTGGCTAAATCAGGGAATTGAAAAAGAAAAGCAAGAGATACGGCAAGAGTTGGAGCAAGAGTTACAGCAAGAGTTAGAGCAAGAGTCATTATTTACGCTTGTTATATCAAAATTGTTGAATGCTCCAAAATCGAGAAAAGAAATTTCCATTGAATTAGGGCAAAAAGCAATTTCCGGAAGATTAAACGAAGTTTTAACCAAATTGCGCGAATGCCGATTGATAGAATGGACTATTAAAAATAAGCCCAACAGCTCAAAGCAAAAGTTTAAATTAACCAAACGTGGATTGGCTTTTTATGTTTTAGTAAAAGGTGGAGGGAAGCTATGAGCAATGAACAATTAACAGTGAACAGTGAACAATGGAGTTTGGTATGGATGTAAAATAATAATGATAAAACAATACCAAAAGGATGGAAAAAGGTGAAGTTGGGGGAGGTGGTAATTACAAATCAAGAAAATATTGATGGAAGCTATCCTTATGAGGAAATTCTCTATTTAGATACAGGTTCTATTATAAAAGGAAAAATAGAGCAATTACAAAAATTAAAAATTGTAGATTCACCAAGTCGAGCAAAGAGATTAGTAAAAGATGGAGATATAATATATTCATCTGTTAGACCTATACAAAGACATTATGGTTTTATCAAGAATCCACCGGAAAATTTAGTTGTATCTACTGGATTTATTGTTTTAACGGTAAAAACTGAAAAATCGGATCCCCGATTTATTTAATATTTTTTAACCTTTGATGAAATTGTTGAAACATTAGATGTTATTGCAGAGGGCTCGACTTCAGCATATCCATCAATAAGACCATCTGACATTAAAAACCTGGAAATCCTCCTCCCACCTCTTTCCGAGCAAAAAGCCATTGCTTCGGTGCTTTCGTCGCTGGACGACAAAATAGACCTGCTTCACCGCCAGAACCAAACCTTAGAGAAAATAGCAGAAACACTGTTTAGAAAGTGGTTTGTGGAAAATGCCAAGGAGGATTGGGAGGAAAAGTTTTTAAAAGATATTTATATTTTTGAAAAAGGATTTGAACCTGGAAGTAAAAATTATATAGAAGAAAAAGGAACTAATACTGTAAGATTCATAAGAGTAGGTGATATGTTAAATCCAAATGGTGAAGTTTTCATAGATAAAAGATTAGTTGTGAAGACGTGTAAAGAAGATGATTTATTAGTTTCATTTGATGGGACAGTTGGTAGAGTTATATTTGGTATAGAGGGTGCGTATTCATCTGGTATAAGGAAGATTTACTCAAAAAATCTGACATACGATAATTTAGGGTTAAAGTATCTTATTTTTAAATCCAAAGATATTCAAGAATTAATTAACTCTCATGCAACTGGGACGGTAATTTTACATGCAAGTTCAAGCATAGATTATTTAAGTTTTAATTTTCCACCTGAAGATTATATAAAAGAATTCAACAAATTGATTTCACCTATATTTGAAAAAATACTTATCAATAAACGCCAAATCCGCACATTAGAGCAAATGCGGGATGCGTTGTTGCCGAAGCTAATGAGCGGAGAGGTGAAAATAATGAATAATGAACAGAGAATAATGAATAATGAAGGGGGAACAGAAAATGATGAATAATGGGTAGAATGTACTTCGAGAATCCTCCATTGAAAACTTAGCTATTGAGCTTTTAAATTCCCTTGGCTGGAATTATGTATTTGGACCTGATATTGCCCTTGGTACTGAAAATAATAACTTTAACATTGTCAATCGTAAATCTTTCGAAGACGTCCTACTATTCGATATATTAGAATCAAGGTTAAAGCTTATAAACCCACAAATCCCAGATGAAGCCATACAAGATGCCATCAAAACAATTTATCATATCCCAAACCAATTTCCTAACCTAATGGCAAACAACGAAGCGTTTCACAGAATGCTTACAGAGGGAATACGGGTAACCTACGGAAAAAATGGCGAAGAAAAAGGAGATATTGTAAAAGTAATCGATTTTAATAACCCTGATAATAACGATTTACTTGCAGTAAATCAATTTACCGTTATAGAAAACAACATCAACAAGCGCCCAGATGTAGTGCTTTTTGTTAATGGTATACCACTTGTTGTATTTGAACTAAAAAACCCAGCCGATGAAAATGCAACCATCCAATCAGCATATAATCAAATTCAAAACTATAAACAGACCATACCTAAGCTATTTTGCTATAATGAAATTCTTGTTATTTCCGACGGACTTGAGGCAAGAATAGGCAGTTTATCATCAGGCTACGACCGATTTACAGCTTGGAAATCATCGGACGGTACAAAAGAAGCCTCACATCTTACGAGTCAGCTTGAAGTACTTATAAACGGACTTTTTAATAAAAATACACTTCTTGATTTTATAAAATTTTTTATTGTCTTTGATAAATCAAAAACAGAAGACGAATCAGGACAGACCATCATAAAGTTAAACAAAAAAATTGCAGCATATCATCAGTATTACGCGGTAAATAAGGCGGTTGAATCTACGATTAGAGCAATAGGAAAAAATAGAGATAAGTTAACGATTAAAGAGTCTCTTGCCTCTTTTGGTTTGCCAAATATAAAAAAACAGCCAGAATGAGATAAAAAAGCAGGTGTTATCTGGCACACCCAGGGATCAGGAAAGTCCTTATCAATGGTGTTTTATTCGGCTAAAATGATACAAACGCTTGCAAACCCAACCATTGTTGTTATCACCGATAGAAACGACTTAGATGATCAATTATTCGATACTTTTGCCGCATCTACCCAGATTTTGCGACAGGAACCTGTACAAGCAGAAAGTAGAGAACACCTTAAAGAACTTTTGAAAGTAGATGCAGGCGGTATTGTTTTTAGCACAATTCATAAATTCTGGCCTGATGATGGGAATATTTACGAAACCCTGTCAGAAAGAGAGAATATCATAGTCATTGTTGATGAAGCCCACAGAACACAGTATGGTTTCAAAGCAAAAGTAGATAAAGAAACAGGGGAAATAAAATATGGGTTTGCCAAATACCTGCGGGATGCCCTTCCCAATGCCACATTTATTGCTTTTACCGGTACACCTGTTGAAATAACCGATAGAAACACACCAGCAGTATTCGGAAACTATATTGATATTTACGATATATCCCGGGCTGTAGAAGATGGTGTTACAGTCCCAATTTATTATGAAAGCCGACTGGTAAAAATAGAACTAACAGATGAAGGCAAAGAACTTATTGAAAAGTTTGAAAAAGAACTTGAGGAAGAGGGGTTATCAGAGGTTGAAAAAGCAGCTAAAAAATGGGCAAAATTGGAAGATTTAATTGGCGGAAATGAAAGAATAAAGCAAATTGCCGAGGATATAGTTAACCATTTTGAACAGAGACTTGAGGTAATAGATGGCAAGGGAATGATTGTTGCAATGACAAGAAAAATTGCCGTTAAGTTGTATAACGAAATCATAAAACTTAGACCCCATTGGCACAGTGATGAGCTGAAAAAAGGTTTTATAAAGATTGTAATGACTGTGTCTTCATCTGATGAACCAGATATTGCACAATTTTATCTTACAAAAGACCAAAGACGCATACTTGCCGATAGATTCAAAGATCCAGAGGATGAATTAAAGTTGGTAATTGTCGTTGATATGTGGCTTACCGGTTTTGATGTTCCTTGCCTCCATACAATGTATATCGATAAACCAATGAAAGGTCATACCCTTATACAGGCAATCGCAAGGGTAAACAGGGTGTATAAAGATAAAACAGGAGGTCTGATTGTTGATTATATTGGTATTGCATCGGATTTAAAAGAAGCCATTTCCTTTTATACAGAAAGTGGTGGTAGAGGAGATCCTGCAAAGTTACAGGAAGAGGCTGTTAAAATTATGCTTGAAAAGTATGAAGTAGTTAGGAATATGTTTTTTGGTTTTAATTATGAGAAGTATTTTCATGCTAACACACAGGATAAGCTTTCCATCATTTTAAATGCAGAAGACTTTATTTTGAGTCTTGAAGATGGTAAAAGAAGGTATATCGATGCAGTTTCCTCTCTTTCAAAAGCCTTTGCAATAGCTATTCCTCATAAAAAGGCTCTTGAAATTAAGGACGAGGTTGCTTTTTTCCAAGCAGTAAAGGCACGACTTGTTAAGTTCGAACGAAGTGGAGAGGAAAATAATTCAAAAGATTTGGAAACGGCAATTAAGCAGATTATTGATAAGGCTATTTCTTCAGATGGTGTAATTGATGTGTTTGATGCAGCTGGTATAAAGAAGCCAGATATTTCAATACTTTCTGATAGTTTTCTTCAAGAAATCAGAAGTATGAAGCATAAAAATATCGCCATAGAGACACTAAAAAAACTGTTAAATGATGAAATCAAGGGAAGGATAAGGATAAATTACGTTAAAAGTAAATCATTTATGGAGACATTGGAAAAATTAATAAGACAATATAATAATAAAATCATAACTGCAGCCGAAGTAATCGAAGAATTAATAAGACTTGCCAAAGAAATAAAACAATCTGATAAAGAACCCGAAGAGATGGGGTTAACAGATTTTGAATATGCTTTTTATACAGCAGTTGCTGACAATCAAAGCGCCAGAGAGCTTATGGGAAAGGAAAAGTTAAGAGAATTAGCGATTGTGCTTTATGATAGAGTAAGGAAGAATACTTCTATAGACTGGACAATACGAGAAAATGCAAGAGCAAAACTTAGAGTAATAGTAAAAAGAACGCTTAGACAATACGGTTATCCCCCAGATATGCAGGAACTTGCCACTGAAACTGTATTAAAACAGGCAGAGCTTATTGCTAATGAAATAGTTTCAGATGGTAATGATGAAATTTGAGAGTTAGCCTGTCAAAAATTAAAGGTTTTCTGAATTTAGTAGAAAAAAAAGATTAATATCAGAATTGATTGTATCAGCTTGTCTCTTTAGTATTAATTTTATTTAAGCTTTTATCAGGATGGAAAAAATTATTTAAAAAACTTAAATTTATCTCTCGAATTGTTAGAATAACTGTGTAATGATTTTAAAATTAAAGATAATGTAAATTTTGAGAAGCTATGAGATAGTTTACGAACCCCAAAATAACCCTGATGGTAGATGGCGTTGTTTCAGCTAAGATGAAATAATTCAACGTGATAAAGTTAAACTTTATATTCTAGATTAGGGATAAAAATCTTGGAGATTCACAAAATCTACCTGACACAAATTATATTGCCAAGGAAATCACCGAAAATTTAGAATATGCTTTGGAACAGTTTAGTAACCTTTGCAAGGCAATATCTTAGATAACAACTTATGTAATCACAAATTATGTTGAAAAAGGTTATTATTAAATGTAAAATACAATTTTACATCTGGAGAGGTGTCCGAGTGGCTGAAGGAGCACGATTGGAAATCGTGTGTACCCCTAAAAAGGGTACCGAGGGTTCAAATCCCTCCCTCTCCGTAATTATATTGAGTTTTTCTCAGCGGCAGCCGGGACCTGCGCAACAAATGGCTGCAAACCCCGCCAGGTCCGGAAGGAAGCAACGGTAGTGGCCCTCTTTGGGTGCCGCAGTAATCCTGGCTGCCACTGAGGAAAACTTTTTGAGTATTTATGAACTACCAAGTATTATCACGTCGTTATAGACCTAAACATTTTAAAGATGTAATTGGACAGCAAGCTGTAATCAAAGTTTTAACTAATGCCATTGCTGCTCAAAAGATTCCTCACGCCTTTTTGTTTACAGGTATTAGAGGAACTGGTAAAACAACTACAGCAAGAATTTTTGCCCGTGCTTTGAATTGTAAAGAAGGTGTTAAGATAGAACCCTGCGATAAATGTGAATCCTGCATAGAGATCCTCGAAGGCAAAAGCATTGATGTAATGGAGATTGATGGTGCTTCTAATACTTCTGTCAATGATGTGAGGTCTCTAAAAGAGAATACAAAATACCTTCCTGCACATGCGAGATATAAGGTATACATCATAGATGAAGTTCATATGTTATCTAATGAGGCTTTTAATGCTCTTCTAAAGACATTAGAAGAACCACCTGAGTATGTAGTGTTTATACTTGCCACAACAGAACCTCATAAAATCCCTGAAACTGTATTATCGAGGTGTATTAGGCTCAATTTTAAAAGAGTGGAACCTGGTGAAATTACCCAATTCTTGGGTTCAGTTCTTAAAAGCGAAGGCATTGAGTATGAAGAAAATGCTTTGTATATGATAGCAAGACAGTCAGAAGGTAGTGTAAGGGATAGCATGAGTTTTCTTGAGTTGGTGCTTGCATATGGTGATGGTAAAGTAACTGAGAAGGATGTCGTCAGGGTTCTTGGATTGCTTTCAAAAGAGACTATTTATGATATGCTAAACTATCTTGCTCAGAAAGAGCTTAAGAATATAATGCTTTTGCTTGATAAGATTGTTAAAGAAGGTGGCGATATTTTTAATTTTTTGGAAAGACTTATTTTTTATTTAAGGCATTTAGTTCTTTACTATCTAAATATACCTTTTGATAGAGCTGAATTTTCTCGAAATGAAACAAAACAATTGGAAGAAATAGCCGAAAAGTTTGTTAAAGAGGAGTTAATAATCTATTATCAGGGATTGAGGCAGGTGCTGGAACAAATGCGGTTTTCACCTTATCCAATGTATGATTTTGAAGTGGGGTTACTTAAAATGGTTTTTCTTAAAAATTTTCTTGATGCGACAGGAAGTTTTGGGATATCGGAGAAGGGAAAAAGCAGTATTGCAAAGGATGCTTCCGTAGAAAGAAAAATTGACTTACAATTAGAAAAAGAAGATAAAAGTTCAAATACAAATACATCTTTTGAAAAACTTATTCAGACCTTAAAAACAAATCCTAAGTGGATGGCATATTTAGAAGATGTGGAAATTATATTAGAAGATAAAACGGTAAAGATAATTTTTCCCAAGAATAAAAGAATATTTTATGAGTATTTTGCTGACCGTGATGAAAGGAAAAAACAGGTAGAAAAAGTTGTAAAAACAATTTTAGGCAAGGATTATACAGTCTTATTTCTATTTGATGAAAACAATGGAGATATTAAATGTTTTAATGCAAAGGAGCAAATATTAAACAATCCAGCTGTAAAGAAGGTTATGGATGTATTTATAGGCTCAAAAATCCTGTCTATAAAAGAGGCTGAAAAAGAAAGTGTAAGCTCAATTGATAATTTTGAAGAACAAATAATAGATGAAGAAAGGGAGGCAATTGATGAGTAGACAATTTGGTAATTTAATTAAACAAGCACAGGCATTACAAGAGAAAATAATGAGATTACAATCAGAGCTTGATGCAAGAGAGTTTGAAGGACAATCAGGCGGTGGTATGGTTAAAGCAGTTGTTAATGGTAAATTGATGTTATTGTCTTTAAAAATAGAAAAAGAAGCTATAACCCCTGATGACCCTGAAATGCTTGAAGATCTTATACTTGCAGCTATAAAATCAGCTCAAGAAAAGGCTGGAAATACCATAAAAGAAGAGATGAATAAGATTACAGGTGGGATGGGATTAAACTTTCCTGGAATATTCTAATGAGATTTTATTCATTACCATCTTCAATCGTTGAATTAATTTCTGAGCTTACTAAATTTCCTGGTATTGGTGAGAAAACCGCGATGAGAATGGTTATGTTTGCGGTTAGAAAGGATATGAGTTTTTTTAAATCCCTTGGTGATGCATTTTTGAAAGTTTACAATTCTATTAAAGTTTGCAAAAGGTGTTTTAATTTAGCAGAAGATGAGTTGTGTGAAATATGTAAAGATGATAAAAGAGAAGAAGGTATTTTATGTGTGGTTGAAGATGTTGCTGATTTGATTTCTATTGAAAGAACTGGACAATATAAAGGTAGATACCATGTTTTAGGTGGTCTTGTTTCACCTATGGAGAATCGAAAAATTGAAGATTTAAATATTTGTCAGTTGAAAAATTCTGTTTTATTGTATAAAATTAACGAAATAATTTTAGCATTTAACCCAAGCATGGAGGCAGAAGCTACAACTTTATATATAAAGGATTTTCTAAAAGATACTGGTGTAAAAATCACAAAATTAGCACATGGTATACCCATGGGTAGTGATATTGAATTTTTAGATGAAGTTACAATGGCAGTTGCTATAAAAGAAAGAAAAGAGGTTAATTGAAAAATTATTTTAAGAGGAGGATTATGAAAACACTTGAAATTAGATGGCATGGAAGAGGCGGTCAAGGTACTGTTACCGCTGCAAAAACTCTTGGCGAAGCAATGATAGAAACGCCATTATATTTTCAGGCATTCCCTGAATATGGGCCAGAAAGGATGGGTGCTCCTGTCAAAGCCTATAATATTATTAGTGAAGAAAAAATATTAACCCATTGTCCTGTTGTAAATCCTAATGTTATTATTGTGGTAGACCCAAGTCTGATCTATTCTGAAAATTTTCTTGATGGGGCTACAGAAGATGCAGATGTAATTTTAAATACATCAAAAGAACCAAAAATAGTGAGAGAAGAGCTTAAAATTGTTGGTAGAAAACTGTATACTGTAGATGCAAATAGGATATCTTTAGAATGTTTAGGCAAAGTTATTCCTAATACGCCCATGTTGGGTGCATTGATAAGAGTTACAGGTGTATTACCATTGGAGACTTTTTTAAACCATGTAAAAGAAACATTTACTGATAAAAAGTTTTCCGAAAAAATTGTTATAGGCAATTTAGATGCAATAAAACGTGCATATGAGGAGGTTAAAGGAGAATGAGTGAGTTGAAAAGCTGGAAAGAAATAGCGGAAGGTGCCATTATAGAAGAGGCAGGCAACTCAGAAGAGTATAAAACAGGGACATGGAGAAGTTTTAGACCCATCTGGTACGAAGATAGATGCATTCAGTGTTATAGATGTTGGGCTTTTTGTCCTGATTCTTCGATTTTAATAAAGGATGGTAAAGTAGCAGGTATAAATTATGATTATTGCAAGGGTTGCGGTATTTGTGCTCATGAATGTCCCAAAAAAGTAAATGCCATAGAAATGGTACCTGAAAGAACTTAAGGAGGAATAAAGTGCAAAAGTTTGATGCTTTTACTGGTAATTTAGCTATTGCTACAGCTATGAAACAAATAAACCCCGATGTATGTGCTGCATATCCAATAACACCTTCAACAGAAATAATGATGCTTTTTGCTGATTTTGTAGCAAATGGAGAGGTTGATACAGAACTTGTTACAGTAGAAAGTGAACATAGTGCTATGAGTGCTTGTATTGGTGCTTCCCTTGCAGGAGGAAGGGTTATGACTGCTACTTCTTCTGCTGGGCTTGCTTATATGTGGGAGCTTTTATCAGTAGCATCGGGACTACGTTGTTCTATGGTTATGACACTTGTAAACAGGGCATTATCTGCACCTTTAAATATACACTGTGACCATTCTGATGCTATGGGAACAAAGGATACAGGGTGGATTCAGTTATTTTCTGAAAATGCTCAGGAAGCATATGATAATGTTATACAAGCTGTTAGGATTACTGAGCATAAAGATGTAAGGCTACCTGTAATGGTATGTGTTGATGGGTTTATTATAAGCCACTCCTATGAGAAGATGCAGTATATGGAAGATAAAGATGTAAAAGATTTTATAGGTGAGTTTAAACCTTACAGGTCACTTTTAAATGTGGAAAAACCAGAAACATTTGGGGCTATGGTTTTGCCAAACTACTATATGGAGTTTAAAAGACAAGTAAGAGAAGGGATGGAAAAAGCAAGAAAGGTTATATTGGAAGTGGGTAAAGAGTTTGGCGATAGGTTTGGTAGATACTATGGGTATTTTGAAGATTTTATGCTTGATGACGCTGAAATAGTTTTTGTTGTCATGAATTCTGCAGCTGGTACGGTAAAGCATGTGGTGAATATGCTAAGGAAAAAAGGAATTAAGGTGGGCCTTTTGAAACCAAGGGTATTTCGCCCCTTTCCATCAAAAGAAATGGCCGATGCATTAAGAAATGCAAAAGTTGTGTGTGTTCTTGACAGAGCTGAAACCTTTGGTGGTGAGGGTGGTTCTTTGTATTTAGAAACTAAATCTGCACTTCAAACGGCTAAAAATAACGTAACTGTTATAAATAGGATTTATGGCCTTGGCCAGAGAGATTTCTTACCTACCCATGTAGATGATATTTATAAAGAAATGCAGGAATTTCTTAACACGGGTAATATAAAGCTCTTTGATTATGTCAATCTAAGGGATTAAGGAGATTAACAATGCAGGAGAAACTTGTTTTAAATTTTAAAGAATTAGCTGAAAGATATGAAAAGGAAGTTGAAAAATTTGCAAGAGGACATAGACTATGTGCTGGCTGTGGTGCACCAATTGCTTTAAGGCATATGTTTATGGCTGCTTATCCTTACGATGTTGTAGTTTCTAATGCAACAGGATGTGTAGAAGTTTCTTCAACTCTTTATCCCTATACATCATGGCGAGTTCCATATATTCATTCTGCTTTTGAGAATGCGGCTGCTACAATTTCTGGTGTTGAAGCAATGTATAAATCATTGAAAAGACAGGGTAAAATAAATAAGGAAATTAAGTTTATAGCTGTAGGTGGAGACGGTGGGACATACGATATTGGTTTTCAAGCACTTTCAGGTGCTATGGAAAGGAGACATAACATTCTCTATATTTGTTACAACAACGAAGCTTATATGAATACTGGTATACAAAGAAGTTCTGCAACACCCTTTGGTGCTTCAACAACAACAGCTCCAGCTGGGAAAAAGTTACCTGGTAAATTACAACCGAGAAAAGATTTAACTGCTATAATAGCTGAACATAAACCAGACTATGTAGCACAGGCATCAATAAGTAATCCAAGAGATTTCATGAAAAAGGTAAGAAAAGCCTTAGAGAAAACAGGACCATCTTTTATAAATGTTTTAGCACCCTGTCCAAGGGGATGGCAGCATCCTTCAGGAGAGACAGTTGAAATTGCTCAGATAGCAGTGGATACTTGTATCTGGCCACTTTATGAAGTTGATGAAGGGTATCATTGGAAGATTAACTATATTCCAAAAGAGAAAAAGCCGATAACTGATTGGTTGAAGAGACAGGGTAGGTTTAAGCATTTGTTTTCACCAAAATATGAAGGACTTATTGAGGAAATACAGAAATATGTTGATAGAGAATGGGAAATTTTATTGAAAAAAACTGAAGTTTTTGCTTAAAAAACCTTGCATGTAAAGCCAACCTTTGATATATTCAAATAAAAAAAGGAAGGGTTTGAGATGGCTTATCCACAATTGATTATGTATGAAGAAGAGGCTAGACAGATAGCCGCTATTCTGGATAAGCTTGTTCGTGATTCAAATGCAAAGGCAGTTTTTCTTGTAGATAAAGATGGTCAGTTAATATCACAGGCAGGAGAAACTGAAAACTTTGATAGCACATCCTTAGCATCTCTTACAGCAGGTAATATTGCAGCTACAGGTGGTCTTGCAAAATTAATAGGAGAGAAAGAATTTTCTATAATTTTTCACGAAGGTGAAAAAGATAACATACATATTTCTATTGTAGGTCAGAGAGTAATTTTAGTTGTAATCTTTGATTATCGTTCTTCGTTGGGGCTTGTTAGATTGAGGGTGAGAAAAGCTTCAGATGAGCTTGCAGAAATTTTTGAAAAATTAGCAGAAAAAGCCATAAAAGCTAAAGGTTCAGAATCTCCCTTTGCAGAGATTACTGACGAAGATATAGATAAGTTGTTTAATATCTAATCGAGGAGTCGGGATATTAGATGTCATTTATAAATTATTCAGCGAGGGAAATTAACTGTAAAATTGTTTATTATGGTTGCGGTTTATGTGGTAAAACTACAAACCTTCAATATATATATGAAAAGACAAATCCTGAATCGAAGGGAAAGATGATTTCCCTTGCGACAGAAACGGAAAGAACATTATTTTTTGATTTCTTGCCTTTATCGTTAGGAGAAATTAAGGGTTTCAAAACTAGGTTTCATTTATATACAGTTCCCGGACAGATTTTTTATGATGCAAGTAGAAAACTTATATTAAAAGGTGTTGATGGTATAGTTTTTGTAGTTGATTCACAGGCAGAAAGGATGGATGCAAATATTGAAAGTTTTGAAAATATGAAAGAAAACTTACGTGAACATGGTTATGATATTGAGCAGATTCCTTATGTGATACAGTATAATAAAAGGGATTTGCCTTCTGCTGTCCCTGTAGAAGAAATAAGAAAATTACTTAACCCTCAGGGTGTACCAGATTTTGAAGCTATTGCTCCCAAAGGTATTGGTGTGTTTGAAACTTTAAAGGCAATTATTAAATTAGTCCTTATAGAGCTTAAAAAGGGAGCTAAATAGCTTATTCAAGTTCTCTTAAAAATGTTAATAACTTATCCATTTGCTGATTTAATTTTTCAAATTCTCTAAAGTTGAGTGACTGTGGACCATCAGACAATGCATGTTCGGGTTCAGGATGTATTTCTATCATGACTCCATGAGCACCAGCAACAATTGAAGCTAATGCCATTGGTGGTACTAAAGATTTTTTACCTGTGGCATGGCTTGGGTCAAAAATTATAGGGAGGTGTGACATAGATTTTACAAGGGGTATAACTGATAAATCCGATGTATTTCTCGTTGCAGTTTCAAAAGTTCTAATACCTCTTTCACAAAGGATTACATTGGGATTGCCTTCAAGTAAAATATATTCTGCAGAAGCTAACCACTCCTCTATTGTTGCAGATAGTCCTCTTTTAAGAAGGACTGGCTTTTTAGTTTTTCCTACCTCTTTTAATAAATCAAAATTTTGCATATTTCTTGCGCCTATCTGTAATATATCAACATGCTGTGATACAAGTTCTAAATGTTCTGGATTCATAATTTCTGTTATGGTGAGCATTCCAAACTCTTTTTTAATTTCTGATAGTATTTTTAATCCTTCTTCTCTAAGTCCTTGAAAGCTGTGAGGACTAGTGCGTGGTTTATAAGCTCCACCTCTTATTACATTAATACCTAATTTTTTCAAAAAACCAGCTGTTTTAAACATTTGTTCTCTGCTTTCAATAGCGCATGGCCCCGCAATTTTGAGAAAAGGTGACTTTCCACCTATCTTTATTTTATCACTTAGTTTGATAACTGTGTCTGAGGGATGAAAATCCCTGCTTACAAGTTTATAAGGTTTGGTTACATGGATAATTTCCAAAATGCCCTTTATCCCTCTAAAAGGTGCATCATCTACCCAGCCTTGGTTACCAATAACCCCTATTGCAGTTCTTTCAGCTCCTGGTATAACTACTGGTTTATATCCCATTTCTGTTATTATCTTCTTTACTTTTTCTATGTCTTTATCTGAGGCATTATGATGCATTACAATTAACATAACTATCCCTCCATTCTCTTATATTTAGCATTTTAAACTAACATTAGCAAAAATTAAAAAGATTTTTTATTTTTGTCTTACAATGTAGTATAATGTGTGCAAAAAATAAGGAGTGGTGAAATGAGAAATGTTTACTTAAGTGATACGGAATTGCCAAAGAAGTGGTATAATATCCTTCCCGATTTACCTGGAGAGTTGGAACCCTATCTTGATCCCCAAACAAAAGAACCAGTTACTCCTGACAAATTATCTGCAATATTCCCTCAGGCTTTAATAGAACAGGAAGTGAGTGATAAGAGATGGATTGATATACCTGAAGAAGTGCTTGATGTTTATAGACTTTGGAGGCCAACACCTTTAAGAAGAGCATATAGATTGGAAAAGTATTTAAACACTCCTGCTAAAATATTTTTTAAAGATGAAAGTGTATCTGCCGCGGGAAGTCACAAGCCAAATACATCAGTTCCGCAGGCATATTTTAACAAAATCGAAGGTATTAAAAGATTATCTACAGAAACAGGAGCAGGGCAGTGGGGTTCTGCATTGAGTTTTGCCTGTAATCTTTTTGGGATTGAATGTACAGTTTATATGGTAAAAGTTAGCTATAACCAGAAACCCTACAGAAGAATTTTGATGGAAACATGGGGTGGGAAGGTTATCCCCAGCCCAAGCCCCTTTACTCAGTCAGGGAGAAAGGTGCTTGAAAATGATCCCAATAGTCCAGGTAGCCTTGGTATTGCCATCAGCGAAGCTGTTGAAGATGCAGTAATGCATAATGATACCCATTATGCCCTTGGTAGCGTATTAAATCATGTACTTTTACATCAAACTGTGATAGGGCTTGAAGCAAAGGAACAACTAAATAAGGTTGGCGTTTATCCAGATATTGTTATAGCCTGTGTTGGTGGTGGTAGTAATTTTGGTGGATTGGTTTTTCCTTTTTTAATGGATAAATTTGAATGTAAGAAAACCAATACCAGGTACATTGCTGTTGAGCCTGCAGCATGTCCTACTCTTACTGCTGGTAGGTTTGAATATGATTTTGGTGATGAAGCAGGGCTTACACCACTTATGAAAATGTACACTCTCGGACATGATTTTATTCCACCTTCCATCCATGCAGGAGGATTGAGATATCATGGCGATTCACCAATTGTTTCCTACTTATATCATAAAAAGTTAATTGAAGCGGTTAGTGTGGAGCAGACAAAGGTTTTTGAAGCTGCTCTTATTTTTAGCAGAACAGAAGGTATTATTCCAGCACCTGAGTCATCTCATGCTATTAGAGTTGCTATAGACGAAGCAATAAAGGCAAGAGAAAATAAAGAAGAAAAAATTATACTTTTTAATTTAAGTGGTCATGGTTATTTTGATCTATCCGCCTATGATTTGTATATGAAAGGTGAGTTAAAAGATTAAAACTTGATTTTTTGTCTCGTTTGTGGAAAACTAAAATAATAAAGGAATGATATATGGATTTTGAGAAAAAAATAGAAGAATTAAGCCATAAAATTGAACAATTGGTTGAGAGATACCAGGCAGTTAATGCCGATAATATAAATTTAAAAAGGAGCCTTGAAGAGAAAGAAAAAGAGATATTAAAGCTACAAGAAGAGGTTAGTAAGCTCAAGCTTGAAAAAAAAGAAGCAGTGAAAAGATTAGAAAATGTTATTGAAAAAATAACAAAATACTTTGAGGAAAAAAGCAGTGAATCGCTCTTATGAGATTTCGATTTTAGGCAATAAATTTCAAGTTCTGACTGATTTGAGCGAAGATGAAGTTAGGGAAGTAGAAGAGTTAGTAAAAAAAAATTACAGGAAGTTAAGGAAAAGAACAGTTTGATTCCGCCTTTGCAGTTGCTTATGTTGGCTATACTGAATATTGCAGAGGAATGCGTAAGGCAAAATAAGAACTTAACTAAATTTGGAGATTTTTTAGAAAAGAAAAGTATTTATTTAGAAGACGTACTTTCAGGGAAGCAATAATTAAAAAATCCCTGGAATGTGCGTGATGTATTGAAGGGCTTGAGCCAACACCTCTTAGAAGGGAGCTGGTCCCTGACCATGGTGTGCAAGCCTCCCTCGTAGGAGGAAGCCTAAAGTGGTTAATACTGGCTCCACTTAGTTAAACGTGCTTCTAAGCCCATAATGCACACGGCATTCTGGGGATTTTTTTTTAACCTGCTCCATATGGAGCATTTAAATAAATTTAGGAGGATTGATATGGAAGTTTTGGTTACTATTGCAGTGGGGTTAATAGGCATTGTTATTGGGATTGTTTTTTACTATATTTATGCTAAAAAACAGCTTGATGATTTAAAACAGGAAAAAAAGCGTTCGGAAGAGGAAGCAAGAAGGCTTGTAGAACTTGCTAAGAAGGAAGCAGAACTCCAATTTAAAGACAAAATGCTACAAGTAAAAGCGGAGTTAGAGAAAGAGCTAAAAGAGAAGAAGGATGAGCTTGTTGTTTGGGAAAAAAGACTTGCACAGAAGGAAGAAAGTATTGAAAAAAGAAATGTTCTCATCGAAAGCAGAGAGGTTGAGCTATTAAAAAAGGAAAAAAACCTCTCAGCATTAGAAAAGGAACTTTTTGAGAAAATGACAAATCTTGATACTTTAATTTTAGAACAGAAAAATACCTTAGAAAGAATTTCAGGATTAACTGCAGAAGAGGCTAAAAAGGAACTGATTGCGCTCATTGAAGAAGAGGCAAAACATGATGCAGCAAAGAGAATCAGGGAAATAGAAGAAGAATTGAAAGAAACTTCTGTAAAAAAAGCTCAGGAGTATATAGCACTCGCAGTGCAGAGAATTGCAGGTGAATATATAACAGAGATAACAGTTTCAAGTGTCCCACTACCAAGTGATGAAATGAAAGGCAGGATAATCGGTAGAGAAGGAAGAAATATCAGGGCATTTGAAGCTATAACGGGTGTAGATGTTATAATTGATGATACTCCAGAGGTAGTTGTAATATCTTGTCACAATCCAATTAGGAGAGAGGTAGCAAGATTATCATTGGAAAAACTTATCCAGGATGGAAGGATTCATCCTGCGAGAATTGAGGAAGTTGTTGAAAAGGTAAGGCTTGAAGTAGACCAGGCTATAAAGGATGCTGGTGAGAAAGCTTTATTTGATGTGGGTTTGCATAATGTACATCCTGAGATTGTAAAGTTACTTGGTACATTGAAATATAGAACAAGCTATGGCCAAAATGTTTTACAACATTCCATTGAAGTTGCCTATCTTTGCGGGATAATGGCTGCAGAATTGAATATTTCTGTCAAACAAGCAAAAAGGGCGGGATTGCTACACGATATTGGTAAAGCTGTTGACCATGAAGTGGAAGGTTCACATGCATTAATAGGTGCGGATATCTTAAAAAAATATGGTGAACATCCAAAGATTATTAATGCTATTATGAGTCATCATGGCGAAGAAGCTCCTAATTCTGTAATAGCATTGCTTGTACAGGCAGCAGATACATTATCAGCGGCAAGACCTGGAGCAAGAAGAGAAACATTGGAAAGTTATGTAAAAAGGATAGAAGAGCTGGAAAAAATAGCAACCTCTTTCCCAGGTGTTACAAAAGCATATGCAATACAGGCAGGTAGGGAAGTAAGAATAATGGTTGAAAACACCAAAGTTAGTGATGATGATGCTTATGTGCTTGCAAGAGATATTGCAAAAAAAATTGAGAGTGAATTAACTTATCCAGGCCAGATTAAGGTTACTGTTATAAGGGAGACGAGAGCAATTGAGTATGCAAGATAATTTCAAGGTTTTATTCATAGGTGATGTAGTAGGTAGAGCAGGGAGAAATGCTGTTAAAAAATGTATTAAAGATATAAAAAAAAGAGAAGAAGTGCTTTTTACTATAGCTAATTGTGAAAATGCGTCTGGTGGTTTTGGCATTACCTATGCTGTTGTAGATGAGTTATTGTCTTCAGGTATTGATGTTATAACGCTTGGAAATCACACCTGGGATAAAAAGGAAACAGAAAGTTTTATAGGAGAAGTAAGTAATGTGCTAAGACCCGCAAATTTTTCGCCCTTAGCACCGGGCAAAGGTTTTACAGTTTTAGAAAGGGATGGTATTTCACTTGGGGTTGTTAGCCTTATTGGTAGAGTTTTTATGGATAATTACGAGAATCCATTTATTATAGGAAAGCAGATTATAGAGGAAATTAAAGGTAAAACACAAGGAATAATAGTTGATTTTCATGCTGAAGCAACATCTGAAAAGAAAGCTTTGGCTTTTTATTTCGATGGTGAGGTTTCTGCTGTGTTTGGTACGCATACCCATGTTCAAACTGCAGATGAACAAATACTTCGAAATGGTACTGCTTTTATAACAGACGTTGGTATGACAGGTCCCTATGAATCTATAATTGGCAATAATATAGAGGATGTATTGACAAGATTTTTAAATGGCATTCCAAGAAGATTAGAAGTAGCAACAAAGGATGTGAGAATTGCTTATGTTGTTGTAACTGTTGATAGTAAATCGGGTAAAGCGGTTGAAATAAAAAGATTTATAGAAAAGGTTGAAGGGGTGTAAAAATGATAGCACCAGTTGAACAACTAAAAATAATTAAAAGAGGTGTTGTAGAAATTATTCAAGAAGATGAACTGCTTGAAAAATTGAAGGAATCTTTTTTAACAGGAAAACCATTAAGAATAAAAGCAGGTTTTGATCCAACAGCTCCTGATTTACATCTTGGACATACTGTTTTACTCAATAAGATGAGACAGTTTCAGGAATTGGGTCACGAAGTTATTTTTCTTATTGGTGATTTCACTGGCATGATAGGGGATCCCACAGGTAAGTCAGAAACGAGAAAAGCTCTAACAAAGGAGCAGGTCTTAAAGAATGCAGAAACCTATAAAGACCAAGTGTTCAAAATACTTGATAGCAAAAAAACCATTGTTGATTTTAATAGCAGGTGGTTAGAGCCACTCACAGCAAAAGATATGATTTTCCTTGCTGCAAAATATACTGTAGCAAGAATGCTTGAAAGAGATGATTTTGCAAAAAGGTATGAGTCAGGTAAGCCAATAGGCATTCATGAGTTTATGTATCCTTTACTTCAAGGTTATGATTCTGTTGCTTTAAAGGCGGATGTAGAGTTAGGTGGTACAGATCAGAAGTTTAATCTTCTTGTCGGTAGAGAGCTCCAAAGAGAATATGGACAAAGACCTCAGACTGTAATTACTATGCCACTTCTTGAAGGTCTTGATGGCGTAAATAAGATGAGCAAATCTTTAGGAAACTATGTTGGTATTACAGAACCGCCACAGGAGATTTTTGGTAAATTAATGTCTATCTCTGATGAGCTAATGTTGAGGTATTATGAGCTTTTGAGCGAGTTAAGTTTAGAAGATTTTGAAAAATTAAAAGAAGATATAAAAACAGGAAAAAAGCACCCCTTTGAAGCTAAGAAAGAACTCGCAATGGAGATTGTAAAAAGGTTTTATAATTACGATGAGGCAAAAAAAGCAAGGGAGGAGTTTGAAAGGGTTTTTTCCAGGCATGAAATACCTGAAAATATACCCGAATATGAAGTAAAGGAAGAGAAAAGTCTTGTAGATATTTTATTTGACACATCGATAGTTGCTTCTAAAAGTGAGGCTAAGAGGTTGATTCAACAAAAAGCTATTGAGATAAATGGTGAAAAAATACTTGATATAAATTTTAAAGTGATGCCAGGTAAGGAATGTACAGTTAAAGTTGGTAAAAGAAAATTTTTAAGACTTAAGTAATGAAAAAAAATATACCTAAAAATGTTATTCTTTTAGGCTTTGTAAGTCTTTTAAATGATATAGCAAGTGACATGATTTATCCATTATTGCCACTCTTTATAACATCAGCTGGTGGTAGTGCAAAAACACTTGGTATGATAGAGGGGGTTTCAGAAACTGTCTCAAGCATTTTAAAACTTGTGAGTGGAAAAATTTCTGATAGTATAAGGAAAAGAAAGCTACTTGCTTTCTTAGGATATTTCTTATCAAATGCTTTAAGACCTTTGTACTATTTTGTTAACCATTGGGAAACAATTTTTATCATAAGATTTTTAGACAGGGTTGGGAAAGGTATAAGAACAGCTCCAAGAGATGCTTTAATTGCTGAATCTGTTATAACAAAAGATTGGGGAAGAGCCTTTGGCTTTCATAGGAGTCTTGATAACTTAGGTGCTTTTATAGGACCGATGATTTCAAGTTTACTTTTGGCATATTTTACAAAGGATATAAAAAACATTTTTTTACTTTCACTTATACCTGGAATGATAGTCATTTTTTTATTTATTTTTGTGAGGGAAAAACAGAGTGAACAAGATTTAAAAACACAAAAGCAGGTAGATATTGGAAATGATAATGGTTTTGATTCATTACCTATAAATGTGAAGCTTTTTATTTTATCTGTTCTAATATTTACCATTGGTAATAGCAGTGACGCTTTTCTTATTCTTAGGCTGAAAGAGGCTGGCATTGATACAGTATACATCCCTTTTATTTGGGGGATATTTAATTTGATAAAGTCTGCAGGTAATTATCCTTCCGGTTTAATTTCTGATAGAATTGGGAGAAGAAAGGTTATTTTTATTGGTTGGTTATTGTATGCATGTGTTTATTTTTTATTGGGAACGGTGAAAGATAAGTACATTGTACTATTTCTTTTTTTACTTTATGGTGGTTACTACAGTATTACCGAAGGTGCAGAGAGAGCTTATATTGCTGATAATGTAACTATTAATATGAGAGGTAGAGCCTATGGTTACTATAATTTTGCTATAAGTATAACCTCACTTCCAGCTAGCCTTTTATTTGGTTACCTCTGGGACAAGTTTTCTTATAAAGTTGCCTTTTATTCAGGGGCCTTTTTTAGTGCAGTTGCTATTTTTATATTATTGTTTTCGTCTGAAAGGGCAAGGGATATTTTTGGTTTTTTAAAACGTCGAATATGATATAATCAATATATGGATGATCAAAGGAGCTAAATATGCATCACATGGGAAATGAACATAAACATGAAGACACTCATGAAAGGGGTGAAAAGAAGTATTTACCCCATTTAATTGCTTGGGAGATTACAAGGAGTTGTAATTTAAATTGTGTTCATTGCAGGGCTGCTGCTCAGTATGGACCTTATGAGAATGAGTTAACTACGGAAGAGTGTAAGAAACTTCTTGATAATATAGCATCTTTTTCTAATCCTATAATAATTCTTACAGGTGGAGAGCCTCTGTTAAGGCCCGATATATTTGAGATTGCACAGCACGGTACAAATCTGGGACTTAGAATGGTTATGGCTGTAAATGGTGTTTTGATTACAGATGAGATAGCAAAGAAGATGAAACAGGTTGGGATACAACGAGTATCAATCAGTATAGATGGTGCTACAAAGGAATCCCATGATAATTTTAGGAAAGTAGAGGGTGCATTTGAAGGGGCATTGAGGGGTATTGAGATTTTGAAAAAAAATGGTATCGAATTTCAGATAAATACTACAATTACAAAGAGAAATCTTAATGAATTGCCAAAGATTCTAAATCTCGCAGTTGAATTGGGAGCTGTTGCATACCATCCCTTTCTTTTAGTACCCACTGGTAGAGGAAAAGAGCTTGCCAGTGAAGCACTTTCGGCGAAGGAATATGAAGAAGTGTTAGAGTGGTTTGAAGATATGCGAGATAAAGTACCTCTTCAATTTAAACCGACTTGTGCACCCCATTATTATAGGATTATAAGGCAAAAGGCAAAAGAAAAGGGTAAAACAGTAGATTTTAAGACATATGGTTTAGATGCTATGACTAAGGGATGTTTAGGTGGACAAGGATTTGCTTTTATATCCCATCAAGGTATTGTTCAGATTTGTGGTTATATGGAAGTGCCATGTGGTAATGTAAGGGAACAGGACTTTAAAACGATATGGGAGACATCTCCTATTTTTCTAAAAATGAGAGATTTAGACCATTATCATGGCAAGTGTGGTGTATGTGAGTATAGAAAAGTGTGCGGCGGATGTAGAGCAAGGGCTTATGAAATGACCGGTGATTATTTAGCAGAAGAACCTCTTTGTACATATACTCCCACTGCTTGTAGATAGATATTGCATAGATGTTTTTTTAGTGATATCATTAAAATATGTGTGAATCCAATGTGTATCTCATAAAGAATGGTAAGGAAGAGCTTGTTTTTAAAGAAGTTATGAAGATTGTTCCTGAAGGTGATGAATTTATACTTTATGGAATTTTGGGAGATTTTCAGAGAATTAAAGGTAAAATAAAAGAGCTGAATCTCCTTGCCCATAAAATTGTTTTTGAAGAAACAAAATAAATTGTGAGAGTGTAGGACCTGGGGGTGCTTTTTAAGGCTGAGAGTCCTCGTTATGAGGGCAACCCTTAGAACCTGATGCGGGTAATGCCGTCGTAGGGAAGGGTCATAAGCTATCCACTTTTTACCCCAAAGTCCTACCAAGAAAATTATGAAAATAAGAGTAAACGAGAAGATTGTTGAAATTCAGGATGGAATTACACTTTTTCAGGTGAAGAATGCCTTTAAACCTGATGCAGATGTTATAGTCCTTAATGGCTTTCCTATAAATGATGATGTTATTCTTAATGAAATGGACCAGGTTTTTCTGATCAGACGTGGAGAAATACCTTCCAAAGAAGAATTAGAATATATGATGATTGCCAGGCATACCCCTGGTGTATATGAAAAATTAAAACACTCATGTGTCGGTATTGCAGGTGTTGGTGGGCTTGGTTCTAATGTCGCTGTTGCTTTAGCAAGAGTTGGTGTAGGTAAACTTGTTATAGCTGATTTTGATGTTGTGGAGCCTTCTAATTTGAACAGACAGCAATATTTTATTGACCAGATAGGCGAATATAAGGTTGATGCACTTTCTAATAACTTGAAGAGAATCAATCCTTTTATAAATATAGTTTCACACAGGGCTAAGTTAACACCTCACAACATACCTAAGATATTTTCAGATTGTTCAGTTATTGTTGAAGCTTTTGATAGAGCTGATATGAAGACCATGCTAATTCATACTGTATTGGAAAATATGCCACATATTTTTATCGTAGCTGCTTCAGGTCTTGCTGGATATGGTCCAAATAACGATATAGTGACAAGAAGATTGGCAAAAAAGCTTTTTGTTGTCGGTGACCTTATTTCTGAAGCAAGACCTGGTTGTGGTTTGATGGCACCGCGTGTTGGTATTGCAGCACATCATCAGGCAAACCAAGTGGTAAGAATTATTTTAGGGGAATTTGATGAGTTTGAAGAAAAAGATTGATAGGCCTTTGAGATTGTTAGTTATTGCTGGTTCAGACCCTATGGCAGGTGCTGGACTTCAAGCTGATTTAAAAACTGCTTCTGCATTAGGTGTGTATGCATTGACTGTTGTGACCGCAGTAACATCTCAAAATACAAAAGGTGTATTAAAAATTCACAATGTGCCTGAGGAGCATCTAAAATCACAACTTCAAGCAATATACGATGATGTTGAATTTGATGGAATAAAAATCGGGATGATAGGTAATAAAAAACAAGCTTATGTGATTGGTAAATTCATAGAGAAAGTTAAAAAACCTGTTGTTCTGGATCCTGTTTTAACTGCTCAAAGTGGAGGTGAACTTTCTAAGGAAGTTTATGTGAGAGGTTTATTTAGTTTTTGCGAGTTAATTACTCCTAATGCATATGAGGCAGAACGCCTTTCTGGTATCAAAATTAAATGCTTAGAAGATATGGTTGAGGCTGGTAAATCTTTATTATCCGAAACAAAAAGAGTTCTCGTTAAAGGTGGTGATACTAATATAGGTTTTGATGTATACCTTGAAAAAGATAGGATTCACACATTCCCCATCGAAAGGATAAATACCAAAAATACCCATGGAACGGGTTGTAGCCTTGCAACTGCAATAGCTTCAATGTTTTTAACTGGAAATGATTGGTTTGATGCGGTTTCAATGTCAAGGGAGTTTATTAGAAAATCAATTATTGGTGGTATGCCTTTAGGAAGCCAGTTTGGGACTATCGACCAGTTTACATCATTAAAGGATGATAGTAGAAGGTATTTTATTATAAATGCTTTAAAAGAAGCCTATGAGATTTTGAGCAGGGAGGATTTGGGCGGCTTAGTTCCAGAAATTCAAACCAATTTAGTATATGCTTTACCTTATGCTGAAAATCATCAAGATGTAGCTGGTTTCCCTGGAAGAATTATAAGGTATGGCAATAGGTTATATGCTCCATTCTCACCTGAGTTCGGAGCTTCCAAACATGTGGCAACACTTGTACTCTCTGCTAGAAAATTTTATAAAGAAGTAAGTTCTGCTATGGCTTTAAGGTATATACCAGAATTAATCCCTTTGTTAAGAAAAAAAGGATTTAACATTGCCAGTTTTGATAGAAAAAAAGAGCCAAAAGAAATAAAAGAAAAAGAAGGGAGCAGTCTTGATTGGGGTGTTACAGAGGCATTAAAAAATACTAAAACAATGCCTGATATTATATATGATGAGGGTGGTGTGGGTAAGGAACCAATAATTAGGGTATTCGGTAAAGACCCGTTTGATGTGGTACAAAAGGTTTTAAAAATTAAAAAGTTTTGGAAAAGAATATGTTAGATTTTGAAAAAATCAGTGAGATTGCAAACACATCTTATAAGCCTGATAACAAAAGGTTTTTAGAAATCTTAAGCAAGGCTAAGCATCTTGATGAGTTAAGCCTCGAAGAGGTGGGGTTCTTACTTTCTATTACCGATAAAGAAATGGTAGAAACATTGTGTAACGTTGCCTTCGAGGTAAAAAAAACTGTTTTTGGTAACAGAATTGTTCTTTTTGCACCACTCTATTTGTCAAATGAATGTGCAAATAAATGTCTTTATTGTGGTTTCCAACAAGGAAATATATATGAGAAAAGAAAGACCCTAACTGTTGATGAGGCTGTTGAAGAAGCGAGATTTTTAACTCAGAGGGGTTTTAGACGCACTTTATTAGTCACTGCAGAGAATAGAGCAAAATGTGGGGTAGATTATATTGTAGAGGTTGTAAAAAATATTTATGAAAAGACTGAGATGGATATTCTTCATCTCAATGCTGCACCAATGGAGATTGAAGAGTTGAAAAAAATTCGTGAAAGTGGTGTTGGAGTTTTTCAGGTTTTTCAGGAAACCTATCATGAAGGAACGTATAAAACATTCCATGTGGCTGGTAAGAAAAAGGATTTTCAATATCGACTTACTTGTATGAATAGAGCATTGGAAGCAGGATTTAAAGATGTTGGAATCGGATGTCTTTTGGGGCTTTATGATTATCATTTTGATGTGCTTGCAACAATTGCTCATGGGAAATATTTAAGGGATAATTACGGAACCCATCCTCATACAATATCGGTCCCCAGATTAAGGTATGCAAAAGGGGCATCAGTGGAAAAACCACCATACCCCGTAGATGATTTTACATTTAAAAAGATAGTTGCTATATACCGTATTGCCATACCTACTGCTGGAGTAGTTATTTCAACAAGAGAACCTGCATATCTAAGGGACGAAGTACTTATGTGTGGTGCTTCACAAATTAGTGCGGAATCATCTACAGCACCGGGTGGTTATACGGGGAAACTTTCCCAAGAAAATGGTTCTCAGTTTAGCTTAAGTGATAGAAGAAGCCTTGAAGAAGTTGTTATTTCTATACTTGAAAAAGGTATGATACCAAGTTTTTGTACAGCTTGTTATAGAAAAGGGCGGGAAGGTGTTGTTTTCCATAACCTTGCGAAAAATGGGGTTATTAAGAATCTTTGTGAAGAGAATGCAATAAATACCTTACTAAATTATATAGGCAAAAAGGCTAATGAGAGCCATAGACAAAAAATACTTGAGTTATTTGAAAAAAATTACAATTTTTGTAACACATTGGAAGAAACAAGATGCGCGTTAAAGTAAATGGGAAAGAGTATGTTATACCAGATGGATTAACAGTAAGGGGTATGCTTTCATACTTCAAAATAAATGAAAACTTTGTGGCTGTGGAAAGGAATAAGGAGATTGTCCCGAAAAAGGAATGGGATAATGTATATGTTTGTGAAAATGATGTGTTTGAAATAGTGACCTTTGTAGGTGGTGGATAAATAAGAAAAGGAGGTTTAGCATGAAAGATGATTTGCTAGTAATAGGTGATAAAGTATTTAAGTCGAGATTATTTGTAGGAACGGGTAAATATGCTACACCAGAATTAATGCTTGCTGCTATTGAAGCATCTGGAGCAGAGGTTGTAACTGTTGCTTTAAGAAGAATGAATATAGAAGGACAACAAAGAACTATTCTTGATTATCTCTCACAAACAAGATGTACCATATTACCCAATACTGCAGGATGTTATACAGCAGAAGAAGCAATTAGAACAGCTCGATTAGCAAGAGAGCTAGGGCTAAGCAATATGATTAAACTTGAAGTCATTGGCGATGCAAAAACACTTTTTCCTGATAATGAAGCACTGTTAGAAGCAGCGAAAGTGCTTGTTAAAGAAGGTTTTATTGTACTGCCATATACAAATGATGACCCTGTCATGGCAAAAAAGTTAGAAGATATAGGATGTGCAGCTGTTATGCCTTTAGGTGCTCCTATTGGTTCAGGATTGGGCATTAGAAACCCTTACAATATAAAAATCATTCTTGAAACTGTAAAAGTCCCTGTGATAGTTGATGCTGGTGTTGGAACTGCATCAGATGCCTCCTTTGCAATGGAATTAGGTTGTAGTGGGGTGCTTATGAATACTGGTATTGCAGGGGCTAAGGATCCAGTAAAAATGGCAAGAGCTATGAAGTTAGCTGTTGAGGCTGGCAGACTTGCATATTTGGCTGGAAGAATTCCCAAAAAGCTATATGCTTCTGCTTCGAGCCCTTTAGATAACCTTATAGAGTAAGAGGTAAAAGTTGTTACCAAGAATTTGTATTGTTACAGATAGAAAATTATGTAAAGGTAATTTGGTTATCGCAGTAAAAGAACTGGTAGAAAAGGGTTTTTCTTTTATACAATTACGAGAAAAAGACCTGTCTGCTAAAGAACTGTTTGAGCTTGCACAGGCTATTTATGCGATTATAAAAGGTAGAGCAAAGCTTGTTATAAATGATAGGGTTGATATTGCAAAGGTTCTTTATGTTCAAGGGGTTCATCTTGGGTCAAATAGTCTACCACCTAATGTTGTTAAAAGGCATTTTCCCGAGCTTTTAGTAGGAATTTCAATACATAGTTTAGCTGAGTTAGAATCAAAAGACGGTTATGATTATATCTTTTTTGGTAATGTATTTGAAACTGATTGTAAACCAGGTTTAAGGGGCAAAGGATTGGAAGCATTGAAAGAAGTGGTCAAAGTTGCTAAAAAACCTGTTTATGCAATAGGTGGTATAAATTTAACGAATGTTTACAGTGTTCTCGAAAGTGGCGTTTATGGTATCGCAGTAAGAAGTGTGGCTTTCAATGATAATCTCGATGAGCTTTTAAAAATAAAAAATATTGTTGGAGAATTCTATGAAAGAAGTTAAAAAGGATTATCTTGCAAAAATTGCTAATTCTGAAGGGATTTCAAGGATTCAATTATTGGATGGCATAAAGGAAGGAAAAATTGTTTATTTTAAGAACACCAAAAGGGAGACAAGGCCAACCGCAATAGGAGAAAATCTCACAGTTAAGGTAAATGCGAATATTGGTACATCAATGAAATGCAGTGATATAAAACTTGAGTTAAAAAAAGTAAAAGTTTGTGAAGAAGCTGGTGCAGATACAATTATGGATTTATCAACTGGTGGTAATCTTGATAATATAAGGAAGGCTATTTTAAATGAAACTGATTTGCCTGTAGGAACAGTTCCTATTTATGAGGTTGCCTATGATATTATGGTTAAAAAGGGAAAAGGCATTGAAAGCATGGACATATCACAATTCCTTGAAGTGATGGAAAAACAGGCTGAACAGGGTGTAGATTTCATGACGATTCATTGTGGTATAACGCAGAATTCAATTAAAAGGCTTGCAAATAAAAAAAGAGTTATGGGAGTTGTCTCAAGAGGGGGGGCTCTTTTAGTTGAATGGATGAAAAAGAGAAATCAGGAAAATCCTCTTTATGAGCATTTTGATAAGATTTTAAATATAGCCAAAAAATACAATATTGTTTTAAGTTTAGGTGATGGGTTAAGGCCTGGCTCTACCTTAGATGCCACAGACGGTCCTCAGGTGGATGAGTTAATAACCCTTGGTGAACTTGTTCTTAAATGCAGACAAATGGGGGTTCAGGTAATTGTTGAAGGTCCTGGACATGTTCCAATAAACCAGGTAGAAATAAATATAAAGCTTGAAAAAGCACTTTGTTACAATGCGCCTTTTTATGTTTTAGGTCCACTTGTTACAGATATAGGTACTGGTTATGACCATATTGTTTCTGCTATTGGAGGGGCATGGGCAGCATATTTTGGAGCAGATTTTTTATGTTATGTAACACCAGCAGAGCACCTACATTTACCTAAACTTGAGGATGTTAGGGAAGGTATTATAGCGTCTAAGATAGCGGCACACGCAGCGGATTTAGCGAGGGGCAAAAAAATGGCATGGGAGAAGGAAAAAAAGATGTCTGAATATCGTTTTGCTCTTGATTGGGAAGGGCAGATAAGAAGTGCTATGGATACCTTTAAAGTTAGAAAGATTGTAGAAAGAGAAAAACAAAACAAGAAACAACCATGTTCAATGTGTGGTGAGCTTTGTTCTATAAAAACTTCAGAAAGAAGTTTGAAAAAATAATTAAGGTGTTGTTAAAAAATGGAAAAATATGTTTTGAAAGAGTTGATAAGTAGAGAACAAATAAAAGAAAGAATAAAAAGTTTATCATTGGAGATTAATGCTTTTTTCGGTGAGAAAAGTTATATAGTAGTTGGTGTTTTAAAAGGTGCCCTGTTTTTTATGGCAGATTTGCTGAAGAATCTTGAAAATTATGAAACCTATGATTTCATTCAGGCTAAGTCTTATGTTGGAAAAGATACTACTGGCGTTGTAGAAATTTTAAAAGGGCCAAGTGTTGATATTAATGGTAAGGATATACTTGTTATAGAAGATATTCTTGATACCGGTATTACTGCTAACTCAATAAAAGATTATCTCTATAAAAAAGGTGCAAAAAATATTTATTTTTGCACCTTCCTTGACAAACCATCTCGTAGAATAAAACCAATAATTCCTCACTTCTGTGGTTATAATATTGATAACTTTTTTGTTGTTGGTTATGGGCTGGATTTTAATGAGCAGTTTAGAAGTAGACAAGCTATTTATGTTTTAGAAACTGATGTGACTAACCTTTGATTTTATCATTTTCTCAATTATTTCTCTGTCAATAATTTCTTTCAGACTATTGCCATCATCATCAATGACATCAACAAGTTTCCATCCACATTTACATCTTGAAATTATTATGTTATAATTTTTAATCTTATGTTCTTCTTTTTTATAAGGGGTTTTGCATTTTTTGCAAGTTTTGTTGCCACTCATAAAAAAATGTTATAGGAAAATGAAAAAAAATTAAAGGGAAAAAAGTGAAGAAAAAAGAAAATGTAAAAAAGTTTGAAGATTTAGGGTTTTCAAAACATTTAATAGATGTAATCTATGAACTTGGTTTTGAAGAGCCTACACCAATTCAAAGAGAAGCGATACCTGTTGCATTGAGTGGAAAGAATCTTATTGCACAGGCACCAACAGGAACAGGAAAAACACTTGCTTTTGCACTCCCAATCCTTGAAAAAATTAAAAAGCAAAAAAATCCCTATGCAATCATTCTTGTACCTACTAGGGAATTGTGCATACAGGTTGCACAGGAGATCAATAAAGTCGGTTCTAAAAAAAATGTATTAACAGTTCCAATTTATGGTGGACAGTCAATAGATAACCAGATAAAAGCTTTAAAAAAGGGGGTTCAGATAGTAGTTGGGACCCCAGGGAGAATAATAGACCATATTAATAGAAAAACTTTAAATCTTTATGAAATTAAATGGATTGTTCTCGATGAGGCAGATGAGATGTTGGATATGGGGTTTGAAGAAGATATAGAAGAAATTTTAAGATATACGCCAGATGAAGCACAAAGAATGCTATTTTCAGCAACTATGCCACCTGCAATAATTGGTATATCAAAAAAATATATTAAAGATGCAGAGAGAATCTCTCTAAGCAGGGAAAATATTATTGTTCCAAATATAAAGCAGATTTTTTATGAAGTAAAAGAAAATGAAAAACTTGATGTATTAACGAAAATTCTTGATTCAGAAACATTAGATCAGATACTTATCTTCTGTCATACTAAAAAGGAAACTGATGATGTGGCTTATGCACTAAAAAATAGAGGATATAGCGCCGATGCTTTACATGGTGATTACTCCCAAGCTCAGAGGGAGAAGGTAATGTCAAAGTTCCGAAAAAAACAAATAAACATACTTGTTGCAACTGATGTGGCCGCAAGGGGTATAGATGTAAGCGATGTCAGTCATGTTATCAACTATAGTATTCCTCAAAATCCAGAAAACTATGTCCATCGTATTGGAAGGACAGGAAGGGCTGGTAGAGAAGGTGTGGCAATAACCTTTGTAACACCATATGAATACAGGAGTTTAAGAGAGATTGAAAAAATTACAAAAACGAAAATCTCTAAAACTCAGATACCTGATATTCAAGAGTTGCTTGATATTAAAGTAACCAACTTTATAAAAAACGTAAAAAGTGTAATGGAAAAAAACAAAAATGGTATAGACATGCTCAGGAATAAATTTAATGATACTAAAAAGGAAGATTTATTGACAATGTTTGTAGCTTCGTTTATGCTTTACACTGGTATATCTCTTATAGATGAGGAAAAGGAAAAGACTTTACATACAGGCATGAAAAGGTTATTAGTTTCTATAGGCAAAAAGGATAAAATTGAAGCAAGGGATATATATAAAGCCTTCATAGAAAGAGCAGGTATTAATGGTGAGGATATAGGTAGAATCAGGATCTTCGATAAAACAACTTTGGTTGAAGTACGTGAAGAAATAGCTGAAACTGTGATAAGTGCACTTGATAAATTTGTGTTAAAAGGTATTCCTGCAAGGGTTTTTCACGCTAAGGAGAAAAGATAGTTTTTTTCTTTTTAGCTTTTTAATAAAATATATCATAAAAAAATAATTTGGAGGAGTTTTTATGCTTTTTGATGCTTTTTACGGTTGGTTTTCCAATGATGTTGCCATCGACCTTGGAACAGCAAATACTGTAATTTACATAAAAGGTAAGGGCATTGTCAGTTCTGAACCTACTGTTGTTGCTATACAAAGGGATTCTGGTGGTGCTAAAAAAATACTTGCCATAGGTCAGGAAGCTAAAGAAATGCTTGGTAAAACACCAGGCAATATCATTGCAATAAAACCTATGAAAGATGGAGTAATAGCAGATTATGAAGTAACTGAGGCGATGCTTAGATATTTTATCCAAAAGGTTCATAATAGGAAAAGTTTTGTTAGGCCACGGGTGGTTATATCTATACCTTCAGGCATAACTCCTGTAGAAAGAAGGGCTGTAAAAGAATCAGCAGAATCTGCAGGAGCAAGGGCTGTATATATGATAGAAGAGCCAATGGCAGCGGCAATTGGTGCTGGATTACCGATAACTGAACCTGTTGGTAATATGATTGTTGATATTGGTGGGGGTACTACTGAAGTTGCTGTTATATCTTTATCAGGCATAGTGTATTGTCAATCTGTTAGGGTTGCTGGTAATAAGATGGATGAAGCAATTATACAGTATATAAGAAGAAAATATAGTCTTTTAATAGGTGAAAGGACAGCAGAACTTATAAAAATTAATTTGGGGACTGCATATCCAGAGCCACAAGATCAATTAAGAAAGATGACCATAAAGGGTAGGGATTTAATTGATGGGATACCCAAAACCTTAGAGATTAACTCTGAAGAAATCAGAGAAGCCCTTTCTGAACCTGTAAATGCTATAGTTGAGGCTGTAAAGGTTGCATTAGAAAGAACACCACCAGAGCTTGCATCAGATATAGTAGATAGGGGTATAGTGCTTGCAGGTGGTGGAGCATTATTAAGAAATTTGGATGTTTTATTGAGAGAACAAACAGGTTTACCTATTATTATTGCAGATGACCCACTCTTTTGTGTTGTTAGAGGTTCTGGTAGTGTTCTTGATAAGTTAGATTTGCTGAAAGAAGTGGCAGTCCAAGTATGAAATGTTTGACAAAAAAATAAAAAAGACTTTATTAAGTTTATTATTAGTTTTTATTTGCCTAAATTTAATTTACATGTCAAAACCTGCTATTTTTAATGACAGATTGATTATCTGGAAAGTTGCCTTATTTCCTTCAAAGGCTTTAGTGGCATTTTCTGGAGCAGTTTCAGAGTTTTTCAAAACTACTTTCTATGCGAGAGAGGTGATAAAAGAGAATAGTGAGTTAAAAAAACGTTTAGACACACTAACAATCGAAAATCTCATTCTAAAAAAAGAGCTTGAGAATACCAGAAGCATAAAAACTGTAGAAGAATATATAAAAAAATTTCCTTTTACTGTGGAATTTTCAACTGTTATTGCAAGAAACCCCCAATTTTGGCATCAATATTTACTTATAGATGGAGGTAAAGATAAAGGCTATTTACCTGGAATGCCTGTTATTACAAAGGATGGATTGATTGGAAAAATAGTTGAGGTGTTTGATAGTTATTCCAAAGTACTTTTGCTAATTGACCCAGAATTTTCTGTAGATGTAAGAGGCGTTAAATCAAACGTTCTTGCTCTATGTTCAGGTATTGGAACATCTGTTATGAAGATTAACTATGTCCCTAAATTTGAAGAATTAGAACTTGGCGAGACTGTTGTAACATCAGGTTTAGATGGTGCATTTCCAGAAGGCATACCAGTAGGGTATGTGATTGAGATAAATAAGCCATTTGGAGATTACTTTCTTGATGCCTATGTAATACCAGTAGTTGATGTTTTGAAAATTAAAGATTTAATAGTAATTAAAAACTTTGTTAAGAAACAAAAATGATAATACCCATTGTATCAATCTCAATATTTTTTGCTTTTTGTAATGTGTTAAACTTTTATACATCTTCATTGTTTTTATACATTGACATTGTACCTATACTTCTTATATTTTGTGCAAAAGAGCTTAGCGGAAGAAGATATTTGCTTGCCATACTTTTTATATTATTAATGGCTTTTTTCTTTGAAAAGTTTTTTTTACTAAATACTTTTTTTATAATCATCTTTGCCATTTTGAGTTATAGGAGCAAAAGGTTGTTTAATATAGTATCTATTAGTTACATTGTTTTTTTTGTTCTCGTTTTTTTTATATGTAAATTTACACTTTTTAGCTTTGTTTTACATAAGAAAATTGGATTTAATAGATTAGTTTTTTATGATATGTTAATAAATATTCTTGGTAATTGCTTATTATCACCCTTTCTTTTTATATTTTTGGATAGTATATTTTCATTTTTGAGGGCAAAAAGTGAAAAAGTTTTATGTAGTGCTTGATTCTATCCCTCAGTTAGAGAAAAGACTTTTTCTATTTATGAAATTTTTGAGTATTTTCGTACTTTTACTTATTGGATATTACTGGTTTTTACAGATTTTGAGGCACAACTATTATCTTGAGCTTTCTGAAAAAAACCGTATAAGAAATATAAGGATAACAGCTCCACGTGGTGTAATTAGAGATAGATATGGAGTTATTATCGCTTCAAGTGCACCAAGCTTTGTTTTGAGTATTGTAAAAGAGGAAGTAGTAAATAAGGATGCATTAATCAAAGACTTAGCTCATATATTTAATAAAAATCCCGAAGAAATAAAAGCACTCTATGAAGCAAAGGAGAGAGTAACCCCAAGGTTTTATCCTATTACCCTTTATGAAAACTTAAAAAGAGACGAGGTAGTTAAGATAGAAGCTTTAAAATGGAAACTTAAAGGCGTAAAAATTGACTATAAATCTGAAAGAAGCTATCCCTATAACGATTTTTGCTCTCACCTCATTGGTTATGTTTCTCAAGTTTCAAGCAAAGATATAGAGAGGTTAAAAAACCGTATTTTTAGTAGTAAAGTTGGTAAAGCAGGTATTGAAAATGTTTTTGAAGATTATCTTAAAGGGTTTGATGGTGTTACAAGAGTTGAAGTAGATGCTTATGGTAGGAAGAAGAAGGTTTTATATAAATTAGACCCTATTGCTGGTGGATCATTGAAACTTACAATTGATTGGGAGTTGCAGGAAGTTGCAGAAAAAGCGCTGGGAGACAAAAATGGTGCAGTAGTAGCAATTTCAGCTAAAACGGGCGAGGTTCTTGCCTTTGTGAGCCACCCCAATTTTGACCCCAATCTTTTTGTTAAAGGCTTTGATAGAGAGGAGTGGGAGAAGATTATTAATAACCCTTTTTATCCCTTGCAAAATAAGGTGATACAAGGCGCATATCCACCAGCTTCAACTTTCAAATTAATAACTGCAATTGCAGGTTTAGAAGAGGGCATTATAGATGAATCTACAACGTTTTATTGTGCTGGTAAGAAAAGGGTTGGTAATAGAGATTTTAGGTGCTGGCGTGAAAGTGGACATGGAAGAGTGAATATCCATAAAGCACTAGTAGAATCATGTGATGTGTTTTTTTATGAGCTTGGGCTTAAATTAGGTCCTGATAAGATAGCAAAATATGCAAGGATGTTTGGACTTGGAGAAAAAACAAATATTGGTCTACCAGGAGAACTTTCCGGTAATGTTCCCGATACGTTATGGAAAAAAAAGAAGTATAAGCAAAGTTGGTATGATGGAGATACTCTACCCTATGCTATAGGACAGGGATATCTGACAGTAACACCATTACAGCTTGCTTTAGCTTATGCAGCTTTTGCAAATGGAGGAACACTTTTAAAACCAATTATAGTAAAAGAAATTGAAACAAATGATGGTAAAATAATTCAAGAACAAATACCAACAGTAAGAAGAGATGTTAAAATATCAAGCAAGACATTGAATATCATAAGAAAGGCTTTAATTGGTGTAGTTAACGAATCGGGTGGTACAGGGTACGCAGCAAAAATCCCTGATATTTTAGTTGCGGGGAAAACTGGAACAGCTCAAGTAAAAAGTTTTAAAGAAAGAAAAAAACAAACTGGATTTTTAAACGACCATGCCTGGTTTGTTGGGTTTGCACCAGCCTATGACCCTGAGATAGTGGTTTGCGCTTTTGTTATGCACGGTGGACATGGTGGTGGGGTTGCCGCCCCTATTGTTAGGGAAGTTATTGATAAGTTTTATAAAAAAGATAGAGTAGTAAATGCAAAATTACATGAAGAATAATAGGCTTTTTTGGGAAGGGATTTTTATAATTGTGATAATCATTTTGTTAGGTTGTGTAAACCTATATAGTGCACTTATTACTCCATACGGTACTGTTGATAGTTTATTTTATAAGCATCTTCTCTGGCTTCTTATTGGAGGACTTCTTGCTTTTTTGTTTCATTTTTTAAAACCCATAGATATTGAAAACTTTTCTGCAATCTTTTATATCCTTTGTTGTGTTTTGCTTGTTGGAGTATTAATAATAGGTAAAAAAGTAAATGGTGCACAACGATGGATAGGTATAGGTAGCTTTAGTTTTCAGCCTTCAGAATTTACTAAATTAGCACTTATTTTTTTTATGGCAAAGATTTTCAAACAGATGCCCGTTGTAGAGACAGGCTATAAATTAAACCAGTTAGCAGTTCCATTGACAATAGTTATTATACCCCTTCTACTTATATTAAAACAACCTGATTTAGGCACTGCGATAATTATCTTTTCCATTGCTTTTTTTACAATACTACTTATTGGTGTGAATATAAAACTATTAATCAAATTTTTTGTAAGTTTTATTATTTTTTCCCCTCTTTTTTACCATTTTTTAAAAGATTATCAAAAAAAGAGGTTTATTGCATTTTTGATGCCAGAAGCCGATCCTCGTGGAGCTGGGTATCATACAATTCAAGCAAAAATTGCAGTTAGCACTGGTGGTATGTTTGGGAAGGGATTTTTAAAAGGTACTCAAAGCAAGCTTGGGTATATTCCTGAAAAGCATACAGATTTTGTTTTTTCAGTGTATGCTGAAGAATGGGGGTTTTTTGGAGTTTTTGTGTTAATACTTTTATACTTTTATTTAATTTACTGGATGTTTAAGGTAACACGTAATATTAATGACAGGTTTCTTTTTCTTTCAGCTTCTGGAATAATTTTTCTTTTTTCTCTTCATTTTATTATAAACATAGCTATGGTATCAGGGCTTTTCCCTGTAGTTGGTATACCTTTGCCTTTAATGAGCTATGGTGGAACTGCTTTAATAGTTTATCTCGTATCTTTAAGTTTTATGTTAAAACTTTCGAGGGAATATTAATTCACAAGTTTACTTAAAATAGCATCGAGTTCTTTTTCTGTGTCTTTTTTTATACCTGTTATTTTTTTAATAATTTTTCCTTTGCTATCGAGAATGATAAAGGTAGGTAAGGATGAAATTCCATCGAAATAGTTGTTACCTTCAGGATGATTAAGCCAGACAGGGAACTTAATTTGGTTTTCTTCAATGGCTTCTTTCAACTCTTGAGGGTCACCTAAGTCAGTATTTATTCCGATTACATGAATCTTTTTTTTGTATTTATTAAAAATTTTATTTGTTGTTTCAAAGGACAACTTACAAGCAAAACACCAGCTTGCCCAGAACTCAATAAGTATTGGTCTGCCCTTTAATTGTGAAATTGTTATATCCCTGCCATCTAAATTTTTAAAAGGCAGGGATAAATAATCAGCATTGTTTGCTATTGAATTAGCAAAACTGGCTAATAAAAAGAATAAGGCTAAAAAAAATCTCATATATATTTTTTTATCATTTCCTCAATCTTGCTTTTAGGAAGAGCACCAACAGTTGTATTTACAGCTTGACCATCTTTGAAAAGTATAAGAGTTGGTATACCTCTAATGCCATATTTCTGTGGTGTTAAAGGATTGTCATCTACATTAATTTTAACAAAGTCTATCTTGTCGCTGTATTCGTTTGCAAGTTCTTCAATTATAGGTGCTAACATCCTACAAGGTCCACACCATGCCGCCCAGAAATCTACAAGAACCGGTTTTGTCGATTTAAGAACCACATTTTCAAAATCTGCATCTTTTATCTCTTTTACATTTCCAGCCATAAAAAAACCTCCAAATGTTTTAATTATGATTTTAATATAACTTTATATGGAAATTATGAGAATGTCAAGCGACCCTTATTTATGTTTTTTCTTTTAATTCTTCTATGAGATTTTCAATAGTTTTTTTGCTTAAAACTTTTTTCAATTCTGCCTGTGCTTCTTCCCATATGGTGTGAACAGGACAGAAGCGTTTTCTTCTACAATCAAAACCATCAATGAGACATTTGTTAAGAGCAATAGGTCCATCAATAGCTACAACAATGTCGTAAAGGGTTAATTCATTAAGAGGTTTACTAATTTTGAAGCCACCTTTAATACCCCGTGTTGAGCTTAATATTTTTTTTTGTGATAATTTTTGGAGTATTTTTGATAAAAATTTCGGTGGGATATCTGATATTTCTAACAATAGTTCCTTTACTGTATATACTTTGTCTGGGTTTTGACCCATCTGAAGAATTGCTCTTATTGCATATTCTGAAGCATTAGTAATCCTCATGTTACTTCTCCTCTTTACCATTCACCCACCAATTGCTTGTTTTATCAAACCACCAGTGGGTTGAATCTGTCTTTATTATCTCTTCTGCTAATGTTTTTCCTTCTTCTGTAACCAATCTTTTTAAAGTGAAATGAATCCAATCTTCTGCATAGGGATTACCAAGATCTTTTTGTTCTTTAAGTTGAAGTAAAAGCTCGATGTTATCTGCGTCTTTTGCTAATTTTGCCTCGTAAGTCTTTCCTTCCCATAACTCTTTAAAAATTTCCTTTAATTCAGATTCAAAAGGGAGACCTTTTAAAGCATCGTTCATAGCTTTTTCTTCATTAGTTTTAGTATACTTTTTGTTCATATAGTTTAGGTCACCTGTTCTTGCTTCAAGAAAGTCATGGAATAAGGTAAGCATTATAAGTTTATTTTTATCTATGTTTTTTGCAAGATGGGAGAGACAGTACGCGGTATAAACCGTTCTTAAAATGTGTTCTGCCACCGATTCATTCCCAGAACCTAAAAATTGGAAGCCCGTTCTAGGGGTTTTTTTGAGCATTCCTGCTTCGAAAAGAAAATCTGCAATGCTTTTCATTTTTTTATAAACATTGTATCAATTTTATGATAAAAATACTAAATATTATTTTCAATGTAAAGGGAGAATTAAATGAGGCAAAAAGGTACAAGATTTAAAGAGGAGAGGCTGGAAAAAGAAACGGAAAAGTATTTAAAGGAATTAGCTCTTAAAGCAAGAGGCGCAATTCTTACAATGACAACTCTTGCAGGTTCAGGGCATCCCGGCGGTTCTATGTCTTCAATAGATATCTATCTTTTGCTTTATTATTTTTTAAGGATAATCGGTGATATTAAAGACGAAGAGAGGGATTTTGTAATTGTAAGTCATGGGCATACTTCACCTGGTGTTTATTCCGCACTTGGTATGCTTGGCATAATAGATATTGATGAAGCAATAGCCTATTTCAGAAAGGCTGGCAGTCCATACGAAGGGCATATTGAAAGACACGTTAAAGGTATTGAATGGTCTACGGGAAATTTGGGTCAAGGGCTTTCTGCAGGATGTGGCTTTTCTCTCGTTTCAAAAATAAAAAATACTGACAATTATGTGTTTGTTGTTATGGGAGATGGAGAACAACAAAAAGGGCAAATCACTGAAGCAAGAAGATTTGCAAAAAAGTATGATTTGAAAAATTTATTCGCGATTATTGATTATAATAGGCTACAGATTTCAGGAAATATATCTGAAGTGATGATGCAAAATATAAAAGAAAACTATCTTTCCGATGGTTGGGATGTTTATGAAACTGATGGTCATGATTTTAATAACCTCTACGAAACAATAAGAAAAATGGTTTTAAAGGGTGGTCCTGCCGTATTAATCGCACATACTGTAATGGGTAAAGGTGTTAGTTTCATGGAAAATGTCAAAGATTATCATGGCAAGGCATTATCAAAGGACCAGTATGATAAGGCTATGGTCGAGTTGGGTTTAGAGAATAAGTTTGAGTTTTATAAGACAATGCGAGAACAAAAAAAATTTCAACCACAATATATTAAAGCCCCTTCAATGTTCCCTGAAATAAAGTTGCCATTACCCAAAGTATATGATATAAATACTAAAATAGATAATCGCTCAGCTTTTGGAGAAGCTTTGCTCAATATTGCATTAGAGAACAAAAACAATAATTATTTACCAATAGCTGTTTTTGACTGTGATCTTGCGAGTTCAGTAAAAACCGATGGATTTGCTAAACATTTTCCTAATAATTTTTTCCAAAGTGGTATTCAGGAACATAACACTGCAACAATAGCTGGGGCAGTATCTGTAGAAGGTATTTTATCTGTTTTTGCCGATTTTGGTGTTTTCGGTATTGATGAGGTATATAACCAGCAAAGACTCAATGATATAAATAATACAAATCTTAAAGTTGTATGCACCCATTTAGGCGTTGATGTTGGTGAAGATGGTAAAACGCACCAGGCAATTGATTATTTAGGTTTGTTGAGAAATCTTTATAATTTTCACTGTATAATCCCTGCCGATGCTAACCAGACTTATAAGGCGGTTTTGTATAGTTTTTCGAGGCCTGGTAATTATTTTATAGGGATGGGGCGGTCAGTTACCCCCATAATTGCTAAAGATGATGGAACACCCTTTTTTGGAGATGGTTATGAGTTTGAATATGGGAATGCAGATATAATTAGAGAAGGTAGTGATATAGCAATTCTTACTTATGGTGTTATGGTTTATAGAGCTATTGAGATTGCAAAGCTTCTTGCAGAAAAGAATATATTTGCTATGGTAATTAATGTCTCCACACCAAAAAAATTAGATGATGAAGTTATGAAAAAAACTGCTAAAATAGGTAAAGTAGTGACATATGAAGACCATAACATATATACAGGGTTAGGGAGTATAGTTTCGGATTACTTTATAGAAAAAGGTATGATTGTTAAGCTTTTAAAGCTTGGTATCGATAACTATTGTTTTTCTGGAAAGCCTGATGAGCTTTTTTCTATGGTAGGTTTAAGCCCTGAAATTGTGGTGGAAAGGATTGTTCAGTTTTTAAAAATGTAAAAAAAGAAGGAGGGCTTTATGGATTTGGTAAAAGAAGAAGCAGTTGTAAAGATTTTGCTGGAAAGCAATGAAGAATTTAAAAAGCTTTACAATGAGCATCTCGAACTTGAGAAAAAAATTGCTGAATTTGATAGCAAGCATTATTTGACACCTGAAGAAGAACTTGAGAGAAAAAGATTGCAGAAAATTAAGTTAGCTGGTAAAGACAGAATGTTTGAAATAATAAAGGAGTATAAGAACCGAAATAATTAAAAGGGGTAAACTTTATGATTAGCGATGATGTGAAAAAGGGGATTGAAAAATCTCCACACAGGGCTTTACTCATGGCATGTGGGATGCCGAGAACACAGATGGACAAGCCTTTTATTGGTATAGTTAGTAGTTTTACCGATTTGATTCCCGGTCATATAGGGATGAGAGATTTAGAAAGATTCATAGAAAAGGGCATACATACTGAAGGTGGATATGCCTTTATTTTTTCTGTACCAGGTATATGTGATGGGATAGCGATGGGACATTCTGGTATGAAATATTCATTGCCTTCAAGGGATCTAATTGCAGATATAATAGAATGTGTAGTTTCTGCACATAAGTTAGATGGTCTTGTGTTTCTTACAAATTGCGATAAAATAACCCCTGGAATGCTAATGGCATCAATGAGGTTAAACATACCATCTATTTTTGTGACCGCTGGTCCTATGATTGCTGGATACTATAAAGGTGAGAGGCTATCTCTCGTTAGTGGAACATTTGAAGCTGTAGGTAGGTTTAAAAAAGGCGAGTTAAGTGAAGAAGAGTTTTATGGATATGAAGCAAATGCCTGTCCTGGTGCAGGCTCCTGTCAAGGGCTTTATACAGCAAATACAATGGCATGTTTAACTGAAACGCTTGGGATGTCGCTTCCTGGTTGCGCTACAGCACTTGCTGTTTCCAGTAAAAAAAGACATATTGCTTTTGAAAGTGGTAGAAGAATTGTGCATCTCATAAAGGAAAATATTAAACCGAAAGATATAGTCACAGAATCAGCCTTTAGAAATGCCATAATGGTAGATGTAGCTCTTGGTGGTTCAACCAATACAGTTTTACACTTAACAGCAATTGCTCATGAAGCAGGTAGGCCTATTGATATAGAAATGTTTGATGAATTAAGCAGAAAGACGCCTCATATTGTTAGTATGATTCCTGGTGGTAAATATTATATGGAAGACCTTGATAGAGCGGGAGGTATTCCAGCGGTACTAAACAGATTAAAGGATATGTTAGAATCTTCTTCTACAGTTTCAGGCATGGATATTAAAGATATAGCAAAAAAAGCAGAAGTATATGATGAAGATGTTATAAGACCTATTGAAAAACCTTATCATAAAGAGGGTGGACTTGCTATTTTGAAGGGCAATCTCGCTCCCTTAGGTGCAGTTGTTAAGCAATCTGCTGTAAGTAAAGATATGCTTGTTTTTGAAGGGAAAGCAAAAGTGTTTGAAAGTGAAGAAGATGCAATGAATGCTATCTTAAATGGTCATATCAAGCCAGGTGATGTTGTAGTGATAAGAAATGAAGGGCCTATAGGTGGGCCTGGTATGAGAGAGATGTTATCTCCAACGGCAGCACTTGTAGGAATGGGGTTAGCAAATTCATGTGCATTGATAACTGATGGTAGGTTTTCTGGTGGTACTCAAGGACCTTGTATCGGACACATATCTCCTGAAGCTGCAGAAGGTGGTTTAATTGGCTTGCTAAAAGATGGTGATATAATTAGAATAAATATTCCTGAAAGAAAGCTCGAGGCAGTTTTAAGTGAAGTTGAGATTGAAGAAAGGAGAAAAAATTATAAACCCGTAAAAAAACAGCTTAAAGGCTATCTCAATAGATATGCCCGAATGGTAACTTCAGCGGGCAAAGGAGCGATTTTAAAGGAGGAATAGTGAAGTTAACCGGTGCAGAAATATTTGTAGAATCACTAAAAAAAGAAGGCGTAAACATTATCTTTGGCTATCCCGGTGGTGTTATACTACCTATTTTTGATGTTCTCTATCATGAGAAAGAAATAAGACTTATCTTACCAAGACACGAACAAGCTGCAGTTCATATGGCTGATGGATATGCAAGATCTACAGGTAAAGTAGGAGTTGCTTTAGCTACATCAGGTCCCGGTGCTACAAACACTGTTACCGGCATAGCTACTGCTTTTATGGATTCAATTCCCTTAGTAGTTTTTACTGGTCAGGTGCCTACGCCAATGATAGGTGTTGATGCCTTTCAGGAAGCTGACATAGTAGGTATAACAAGGCCATGTACAAAATATAACTATCTTGTGAAAAATACAGCAGATCTACCCTACATTATAAAAGAGGCATTTTATATTGCATCAAAAGGACGACCAGGACCTGTTGTAGTGGATTTACCAAGAGATGTGCTTGCTAACAAGGCCGATTTTGTTTATCCCGAAACAGTGTCTTTGAGAAGTTACAATCCAACATATGTTGGTAATAGATGGCAGATAAAAAAGGCTGCTGATGCTATAGTCAAATCAAAAAAACCTGTAATATATGCAGGTGGTGGTGTTATTCTATCCAATGCCCATCAAGAGCTTAAAGAGCTTGCAGAATTTACTAATATACCTGTAACCTTGACTCTAATGGGACTTGGTGCATTTCCAGGTGACCATCCCCTTTTTCTTGGAATGCTTGGCATGCATGGTACTTATCCAGCAAATATGAGTGTTCATAATTCTGATTTAATAATAGCTATAGGTGCTCGTTTTGATGATAGGGTTACGGGAAGGGTAAAAGATTTTGCTCCGAGTGCAAAAATTATACATATCGATATTGACCCAACTTCAATCAGAAAAAGTGTTCATGTCGATATACCCATAGTAGGGGATGTAAGACTAGTGCTGATCGATCTTCTGAAAGAGTTAAGAAATATTCAGGAGAAAAATGAAGTAATCGAAGAGGCACGTAAACAGTGGTTTAAACAGATTAAGGAATGGCAAAAGGAACATCCTCTTTGGTATGAGTATGACGAAGAAGTGATAAAACCTCAATTTGTTATTGAGAAAATATATGAATTAACCAAAGGCGATGCTATTATCGCTACGGAAGTTGGACAAAACCAGATGTGGACTGCACAATTCTATAAATTTATTAAACCAAGAACATGGCTCACTTCAGGTGGGCTTGGCACTATGGGGTATGGATTTCCTGCAGCGCTTGGAGCACAAGCAGCATTTCCTAATAAACTTGTATTCGACATAGCAGGTGATGGTAGCATACAGATGAATATCCAAGAACTTGCTACAGCAGTAATAGAAAGACTCAATGTTAAAGTGGCAATCCTAAACAACTCGTGTTTGGGAATGGTAAGGCAGTGGCAAGAGCTTTTTTATGGTGAGAGGTATTCGGGTGTTGATTTAGGAGATGTCCCTGATTTTGTAAAACTTGCAGAAGCTTATGGAGCGGTAGGTTTTAGAGCTACAAGACCTTCTGAGGTGGAGCCAATTCTTAAAGAGGCGATAAAGATTGACAAGCCTGTTTTTATGGATTTTAGAATTGATAAAATGGAAAAAGTATTTCCAATGGTGCCTGCTGGTGCAGCAATAAATGAGATGATTTTACTTGAAAAAAAGAAAAAGACTGAAAAAATGAAGATCGTAAAGTAAGGAGAAACAATGACACATATACTTTCATTGCTTGTAGAAAATAAGTTTGGTGTTTTATCGAGGGTAGCAGGGCTTTTTAGTGGTAGAGGATTTAATATTGAAGCTCTTTCTGTAGCTCCAACACAGGATCCAAGTATATCTCAGATGACGATTGTAACGACAGGTGATGATAGAGTTATAGAGCAGATAACAAAGCAATTGAATAAGATGATAGATATAATAAAAGTGAGCGATTTTAGTGGTCAGGATTATGTCCTTAGAGAAGTTGCTTTAATAAAGGTATCTGCAAAAGGTGCAGATAGAGAAGAAGCTTTAAGAATCGCAACAATATTTAGAGCTAAGGTTGTTGATTCAAGTCCTACGACATACACTATTGAAGTTACAGGTGATGATAGAAAAATTGAGGCAATAGTTAATCTATTAAGACCACTTGGGATAAAAGAACTTGTTAGAAGTGGCCCAATTGCAATTTTGAGAGAAGATAAAAATAAATAGGGAGGATATTAAAAAATGAAGGTTCATTATGAAAGTACAATCTCAAAGGACATTTTGAAAGACAAAGTTGTTTCCATAATTGGATATGGAAGTCAAGGTCATGCCCATGCGAATAATTTAAAAGATAGTGGCATTAATGTAATTATAGGTTTGTATGAGGGTAGCAAGTCGATAGAAAAGGCAAAAAAGGCAGGTCTTACAGTTAAAACAGTTTCAGAAGCAGCAGAGGCAGGCGATATCGTTATGATACTTGTGCCCGATGAAATACAAGCAGATCTCTATAAAAATGAAATTGCAAGGCACATGAAAGCAGGCAAAGCTCTTGCCTTTGCCCATGGATTTAATATACATTATAACCAGATAGTACCCCCAAAAGAAGTTGATGTTTTTCTTGTAGCTCCTAAAGGGCCAGGACACCTTGTAAGGTCTGAATATGTAAAGGGGATGGGTGTTCCTACATTAATTGCAGTACATCAAGATGCTTCAGGAAAGGCAAAAGATTTAGCCCTTGCCTATGCATGTGCAATAGGGGGTGGAAGGGCTGGCATAATAGAGACTACTTTTAAGGAAGAAACAGAAACAGACCTTTTCGGTGAACAAGCCGTTTTGTGTGGTGGTGTTTCAGCTTTAATTACAGCAGGTTTTGAAACACTTGTAGAAGCAGGCTATGCACCAGAAATGGCATATTTTGAATGCCTACATGAACTTAAACTTATTGTTGATCTTATATATGAAGGTGGGATTAGTAATATGAGATATTCGGTGAGCAATACTGCTCAATATGGAGACCTTACAAGAGGTCCGAGAATCATAAATGAGTCAGTCAAAGCTGAGATGAGAAAGATACTTAAAGAAATTCAAACAGGTGAGTTTGCAAGAGAATGGATTCTTGAGAATAAAGCAGGCAAGCCTGTATTTAATAGCTTAACCAGAATTGGACAGGAACATCCTATAGAAAAAGTCGGTGAAAAATTGCGTTCAATGATGGGCTGGTTACAGAAAAACAGACTTGTGGAAAAAGATTAATGCATGGCCAATAAAGGAGAAAAAACATTTAGTAGTATTGCACCTGAAGGCATAAAACTTACACTTATACTCCTTGTCATAACATTGGTTTTTTTCTTTTTAGGTTATAAGGTTATTTCAGGTGTAATGTTAATATTTGTAATATTCAACTTGTTTTTTTTCAGAAATCCGCAAAGGATTGTGCCTTCAGGGCCATTTATTGTCGCTCCAGCTGATGGAGAAGTCATTCTTATTAAAAATGTAGAGGAAAAGGAGTTTTTTAAAGAAGAAGTAACGCTGGTGAGTATTTTTATGTCAATATTTAATGTGCATGTAAACAGAGCACCCTATGATGGCAAAGTCTTAGCTATTAAACATTATGATGGCCGCTTCTTCTCTGCAAATCTAAATTCTGCTTTTGAAGAGAACGAAAAAAATTATGTTTTTTTTGAAACACCTGAAGGATTTAAACTGCTTTATTCTCAGGTGGCTGGTCTTATAGCTAGAAGGATAGTTTGTGATTTAAAAGTAGGGGATATCATTAAGAAAGGGCAGAGAGTAGGTATTATATGTTATGGCTCAAGGGTAGATATTTTTCTTCCTAAAAATGTTGAAATAAAGGTAAAATTAAAAGATAAAACAAAGGCAGGTGAAACAGTCATAGGAGTTTTAAAATAATGGCTAGTGAACAGGAAAAACAACCTAAAGATAGCGTTAAAAAAGGAGTATATATATTCCCAAATTTACTTACTTCTGCAAGTCTTTTTTCTGGATTTTTTGGCATTATTTCTGTTTGGAATACCAACTTTAAACTCTCTGCATATCTGATTATACTATCTGCAATATTTGATATGTTAGATGGAAGAATTGCTAGAATGACTGGTGCTGTTTCAAGATTTGGAGTAGAGTATGATTCTATAGCAGATGTTGTAGCTTTTGGTGCTACACCTGCATTTCTTGTGTATGTATGGGCTTTAGAACCATATGGAAGGTTTGGTATTCTTGCCGCTTTCATTTATCTTGTTTGTGGGGCTTTGAGACTGGCTAGGTTTAATGTGCAAGTATATACTGTGGAAAGTAAGAAATTCAATGGATTACCTATACCTGGTGCAGCGATGGTTATTGCATCTGTTGTTCTTTTTTATTATGAACTTGGTGGGGAAGGTAAGACTTTAAAAGAGTATTTAATACTTATTTTGGTTTTTTGTCTCGCCTTTTTAATGATAAGCAATATTAAATATTACAGTTTTAAAGATTTAGACCCTATAAAGAGAAAACCCTTTTCTGTTCTGGCTGTTGTGATTCTCGCGATGATTCTAATAATAGCCCACCATGAACTTTTTTTATTTATAATATTTTTTGGTTATGCTGTTTCTGGCCCTGCATTGTATATTTATGAGAGATATAAGATTAAAAGAGGGGGTAAGTAACATGGAGTATGTAAAGATTTTTGATACGACTTTGCGTGATGGTGAACAGGCACCTGGCGCTACAATGAATATAGAAGAAAAGGTAAGAATAGCTTTACAATTAGAAAAACTTGGGGTTGATATTATAGAAGCAGGATTTCCCGCTGCATCAGAGGGTGATTTTGATGCGGTCAAAGAAGTAGCAAAAAATATAACAAAATCTGAAGTTGCTGGTCTTGCAAGGGCAACAAAAGAAGATATACAAAGGGCTTGGGAAGCAATTAAATATGCTAATAAACCACGTATACATACATTTCTTGCTACTTCTGATATCCATTTGAAATACAAACTAAAAATAGATAGAGAAGAGGCATTAAAAAGGGCAGTTGAGGCTGTTAAGTTTGCTAAAAAGTTTACTGACAATGTTGAATTTTCTGCTGAAGATGCTTGTAGAACAGATTTAGATTTTCTTTGTAGAGTAGTTGAGGCTGTTATAGACGCTGGCGCAAAAACCGTTAATATACCAGATACTGTTGGGTATATTACGCCTATGGAGTTTTACAATATAATTTCCACTATAAAAAAGAAAGTAAAAAATATAAATAAAGCAGTGATAAGTGTTCATTGTCATAATGACCTTGGGCTTGCAACAGCAAACTCATTATCAGCTTTATTAGCAGGTGCAAGACAGGTGGAATGTACAATAAATGGTATTGGTGAAAGGGCTGGGAATGCCTCACTTGAGGAAATTGTAATGGCACTTAAAGTGAGAAAAGATGTGTACAATCTCGCAACAAAAATAAATACAAAACTTATCTATAGAACGAGTAAACTTGTATCACAGATTACAGGTATGATGGTTCAGCCAAATAAAGCGATTGTTGGTGCTAATGCTTTTGCTCATGAATCGGGCATTCATCAGGATGGTGTTTTAAAAGAAAGACTTACTTATGAAATAATGACACCAGAATCAGTGGGGATACCGCAGAGTGTTCTTGTGCTTGGCAAGCTTTCAGGTAGACATGCTTTTAAAAAGCGTGTAGAAGAGATGGGGTATAACTTAACAGAAGAACAGCTCAATAAAGCCTTTAAAAGGTTTAAAGAGCTTTGCGACCAGAAAAAGTATCTTTATGATGAAGATATTGATGCGATTATATCAGAAGAGATACTTAAGCTACCTGAGAAATACAGATTTGTTTATCTCAATGTTGTTTCTGGTAACAAGACAGTGCCGTGTGCAACAGTTGAAATTGATGTAGAAGGCAAGATTGTAAAAGATGTAGCCGTTGGAAATGGTCCTGTAGATGCTGTCTTTAATGCAATAAAGAAAATAATTAAGACAAAAAGCAAGCTTTTGAGCTTTGTAATAAGTGCAATTACTATGGGTACAGATGCTCAAGGAGAAGTGACAGTCAAGTTAGAAGAAGGTGGCAGACAAGTTGTTGGTAAAGGGGTTGATCCTGATGTACTTGTTGCAAGCGCAAAGGCTTATATAAATGCTTTAAACAGGCTTGCTTTCAAAAAAGAAGTATCTCAAAATAAAGAAATGCTTCCTTAAAACAATTCTTGTAGGAGTTATAAGTATGGGGATGACAATTACTGAAAAAATTCTTGCTGATCATTGTGGCAAAAAAGAAGTATATCCTGGCGAGTTAATAATGGCAAATGTAGATCTCGTTCTTGCAAACGATGTTACAGCACCTATTGCAATCAAAGAATTTGAAAAGACAGGTGCAAAAAATGTGTTTGATAAAGAAAAAATCGTCCTTGTCCCAGACCATTTTACACCAAACAAAGATATAAACTCAGCTGAGCAAGCTAAATTAGTTCGTGAATTTGCAAAGAAATATGGGATTGTCCACTACTTTGAAATTGGTGAAATGGGTATAGAACATGCCTTATTGCCAGAAAAAGGATTGGTAGTTCCAGGAGATCTTGTTATAGGTGCAGATAGTCATACTTGTACTTATGGTGCATTAGGTGCTTTTGCAACAGGTGTTGGAAGTACTGATGTTGCTGCATGTTTTCTTACAGGTCAAGCTTGGTTTAAAGTACCAGAAAGCATGAAGTTTATAATTTATGGGAAAAGAAAACCCTTCGTTTATGGTAAAGATATAATACTTTACATCATAGGCAAAATTGGCGTTGATGGTGCACTTTATAAAGCTATGGAATTTGAAGGAGAAGGTATATCTGAACTTTCTATGGATAGCAGATTTTCTATAGCGAATATGGCAATAGAAGCAGGGGGCAAAAGTGGTATTATTGCACCTGATGAAAAAACAATAGAATATGTCAAACAAAGAACGAAAAAAAGCTGGAAGATTTATAGAAGTGATAGTGATGCAAAATATTCAGAGGTATACGAAATAGATTTATCAAAGGTTGAACCTCAAGTTGCATTTCCCCATCTACCTGAAAATACAAAACCTGTTTCAGAAGCTACAAATATTAAAATAGACCAGATTGTTATAGGTTCCTGTACAAATGGAAGGATGGAAGATATGAGAATTGCTGCAAAAGTTTTAAAAGGTAGAAAAGTCGCACCCTATGTTAGATTAATCATTATCCCTGCAACACAGGAAATATACAAAAATTGCGTTAAAGAAGGGTTAGTAGAAATATTTATTGATGCTGGTGCAGTTGTTTCAACACCTACATGTGGTCCCTGCTTAGGTGGTCATATGGGGATACTTGCAAAAGGGGAAAAAGCTATCGCAACAACAAATAGGAATTTTGTTGGAAGAATGGGACATCCAGAAAGTGAAGTATATTTGTCAAACCCAGCGATTGCAGCTGCATCTGCGGTTTTAGGCAGAATAGGTTCACCACAAGAGTTAGGTTTAAAAGAATAGTTAATAGGGGGAAAAAAGATGTTTTTAAAAGGTAAAGCCTGGAAGTATGGAGATGATATAAATACAGACCTAATCATACCTGCGAGGTATTTAAATACGTCTGAACCTTCAGAACTCGCAAAACATTGCATGGAAGATGAAGATCCTGAATTTCCTAAAAAAGTATCTAAAGGTGATTTTATTGTTGCCGGGAAAAACTTTGGTTGTGGTAGTAGTAGAGAACATGCGCCGATAGCTATTAAAGCTGCAGGTGTTTCTGCAGTGATAGCAAAAAGTTTTGCCAGAATATTTTATCGCAATGCTTTCAATATGGGACTTTTAATTCTTGAATGTAATGAAACAGATGACATTTCAACTGGTGATGAACTTGAAGTTGATACGGAAAAAGGCATTATAAAAAATTTAACAAAAAACAAAACTTATAAGATTACACCTATACCACCTTTTATGGAAGAGCTGCTTGCCTCAGGAGGGCTTATGGAATATGTCCAGAAAAAGAAGGGGAATTAAGTTTTGGTAGTTTTAAAAAAAGAGATATATAAAACAAAATATTTAAGTCCACGAAACAACTTCAAACTAACCGATGTTTATGCTGAAAAAAGATACGACCCGCTTACAGGCCACAGAGTAAGGGTATATGAGATAGATTGGAACACAAAACCAGTAGATTTTTATGAACTTGGAGAAAAAAGCCAGAAAAGGTGTCCCTTCTGCGATGACAAGCTAAATCTTTATGCTGCAAGGTTTGACCCCGCATTTTGTCCTGAAGGTTTTTTAAAAAAGGGGGAAGTAACGCTTATACCAAACATATTACCCTATGCAGAAAATGCCGCTGTTTCAATCCTTACTCGAGAACATGTTGTCCCAATGGGTAAAATGCCAGCAAAGACAATATCAGATAGTTTTTCACTAATCTTTGAATATGCAAAAGATGTCTCTATATTTCAAAAAAAAACTTATAAATTTGCCCATCTTCACTGGAACTATATGCCAACTTCAGGTGGCTCAATTATCCATCCCCATATGCAAGTTTATGTTACTGATGAACCTTTGAATTATCATAGGCGTGTTCTTGAAAAGGCTATGGAATTTCAAGAAAAATATGGCAGTGAGTTTTTTGAATGTTATATAAGAAAAGAAGAAGAAGAAAAAGCAAGAATCATTTATGTTGATGAAACATTAGCCTTTCTTTCTCCTTTTGCTTCAAGAGGCATGCTTGGTGAGTTTATGATTATTTTTAAACACGCATTTACCTATCACGATATGACTCAAGAAATCATTGATAAAGTTTCATCAGTAATTTACAAACTCACATTATTTTTCAAGTCTAAATGCATCCCAGGCTTCAATTTAGCATTCTATGCTTCTCCAGTTGGAGAAAAAGTAATGAGAGCCCACATAAGAATATACCCAAGGGTTTATAGAGACCCTGATATTTTTGCTACTGACGTTGAGACCCCAACACTTTTATATGGAGAATCCTTCTCTTTAATATCACCTGAAAAAAATGCTGAGATGGTTAGGCATTTTTTTGAAAAATTAAAGCAAAATTAGATATTTTTTATCCGATGATATATTTAAAAATTGACATATTTGGGTTAATTATAATAAAATGCAAGTCTATGAAAATAGAACTTGATAAATTAAAAAGTTTTTTTCTCATTGCAGTTGAGAAAATAAAAGAGTTTTATGCTAAACACAAAAATGACTGGAAGAATCCAAAGCTATTCACACTTCTAATACTACCCCATGATACAAGTAACGTAAAAAAACTCCATGTGAACTCAAACTGGTTCAAAATATTTGTGATTGCATCTGTTGTTTTCTGGGTTTCCTCATTGTTTATGTTTTTTAACTATTTCAGGTTAAAAAATAAAGTGGCTTACCTTGAGGAGGTGGAGAAAAAGGCAATTAAACAAAAAATTGAAATGGAAAATTTGAATTCAAAAATACAGTTTTTAGAAACCCAGCTTGCAAGAATTCAGAATATGGACTTAAAAGTGAGGGAGCTTGTTAATCTTGAATTCACTACTTCAGGTACACTCTTTGCTGGAGGAAATTCGACAAAAAACAAAGATGACCTTACGAAGGTGATGATGGAAAAAGCAGAGGCATTAGAAAAAGAGATAAAGATTAGAGAAAAAAGCATGAGTGAACTTATAGAGTATTTAGAAGATAGAAGGTCGCTTTTTATGGCAACTCCATCATTATGGCCTGTTAAAGGTTTTATAACTTCTGATTTTGGATGGAGAAGAGACCCTATAACAGGTGTTTTGGAATTCCATGAAGGCATTGACATCTCTAGTGCCTATGGTACTAAAGTTGTTGCAGCAGCAGAAGGTGTGGTTATAGAGTCGGGACCTGATGCAGGTTATGGAAAGGTCGTTGTAATAGACCATGGTTATGGTATAGTGACAAGATATGCTCATCTTTCAGCAAGTTATGTACCGGTTGGCAAAAAAGTAAAAAAAGGTGAGGTCATAGGTGCTGTGGGTAGTTCAGGTAAAAGTACAGGACCTCATTTACATTATGAGGTACGATTAGACGGTGTGCCAGTTAATCCTCTTAAGTACCTCTTTGGATAATTCTTTCTTATCCTTTTCTTTTTATCCTTCTTAAATACGCTTTTCGGAGAACAATATGTTAGAGTATATTCTTAAAAAAATAATGGGCACTAAAAATGATAGGGAGTTAAAAAAGCTTTATCCTATAGTTGATAAAATTAACGGTCTTGAAAACGAAATAAAAGCTCTTACCAATGAACAGCTAAAAAATAAAACAATTGAATTTAAGCAGAGAATTGAAAATGGCGAATCTTTAGATTCAATACTTCCAGAAGCATTTGCTGTCGTTAGAGAAGCATCAAAGAGAACGTTGAATATGAGACACTTTGATTGCCAGTTAATAGGAGGTATTGTACTCCATCAGGGCAAAATTGCTGAAATGAAAACAGGTGAGGGTAAAACGCTTGTAGCTACACTACCAGCTTATTTAAATGCATTGACAGGTAAAGGCGTGCATATAGTCACAGTAAACGACTATTTAGCTAAAAGAGATAGTGAATGGATGGGCACAATTTACAAATTTCTTGGACTTACGGTGGGTTGTATAGTTCATGAGTTAGATGATGAAGAAAGGAAAGAGGCATATAATGCAGATATTACATATGGAACGAACAATGAGTTTGGCTTTGATTACTTAAGGGATAACATGAAATTTTCCCTCGATGATTATGTACAGAGGGAGTTTAACTATGCAATTGTTGACGAGGTAGATAGTATTTTAATTGATGAAGCAAGAACACCGCTTATTATATCGGGGCCATCGGAAGAATCCACAGAACTATACTACGAAATTGATAAAATAATACCCTATCTTAAAAAAGATGTTGATTTCACAATTGATGAAAAATCAAGAATTGTTGCACTAACTGAAGAAGGTATAACAAAGGTTGAAAAACTTCTCAACATTAACAATCTCTATGACCCGAGACATGTAAATATTCTACACCATGTAAATCAGGCTTTAAGAGCTCACCATCTGTTCAAAAGAGATGTTGATTATGTTGTGAAAGATGGAGAAGTGATAATAGTTGATGAGTTTACGGGAAGGTTAATGCCAGGTAGAAGATGGAGTGATGGCTTACACCAAGCAGTTGAAGCAAAAGAGAAGGTAAAAATAGAGAAGGAGAACCAAACTCTTGCAACAATAACTTTTCAGAATTTCTTTAGGATGTATAAAAAACTTGCTGGAATGACAGGTACAGCTGAAACTGAAGCAGAGGAGTTTAAAAAGATTTATAACCTTGATGTAATTGTGATTCCTACGAATAAACCCATGATAAGAATTGACTATCCCGATGTGGTTTATAAAACTGAGAAAGAAAAATTTAAAGCAGTAGTGGAAGAGATTAAAAAGCTGTATCAAATAGGTAGACCAGTTTTAGTAGGAACAACGTCTATAGAAAAAAATGAAAAATTGTCAGCTATGCTAAAGAGAGAAGGGATTCCCCATCAAGTTTTAAACGCCAAACATCATGAAAAAGAGGCAGAGATTATAGCTCAGGCTGGTAGGTTGAAAGCGGTAACAATAGCGACAAATATGGCAGGTCGAGGTGTAGATATATTATTGGGTGGTAATCCTGTTTTACTTGCTAAAGCAAAAGTCAATTACGATACATCCAATCCGGAATATGAAAAGATACTTGAAGAATATACAAAAATATGTGAGGAAGAAAAACAAAAAGTTATTGCACTTGGTGGATTACATATCATTGGAACGGAAAGACATGAAAGTAGAAGAATTGACAACCAATTAAGAGGAAGAGCAGGAAGACAGGGAGACCCTGGGAGCTCAAGATTTTACCTGTCTTTGGAAGATGATTTAATGAGGATATTTGGTTCTGATAGGATAGCTTCGATAATGGATAAGTTGGGTATTGAGGATGGTGAGGCTATTGAACATAACCTTGTTACAAAAGCTATAGAAAATGCACAAAAAAGAGTAGAGGCACATAACTTTGAAATCAGAAAGCATCTTTTAGAATATGATGATGTAATTAACAAACAAAGAGAGTTTGTATATACCTTTAGAAAAAAGCTTCTCCAAAAACAGGATTTAAGAGAAATAACAAGAGATGTAATATACGAAGTGCTAGATTGGTCTTTTGATGAGTTAATAGGAGAGAAAAGGAAGGAATGGAATATTCATGGGTTCACAGAACTTATGAGAAATGTCTTTGATATAAAAATGACACCGGAAGAAGTAGAGGATTTTTATCCAGATGATGATAAACTTTATGAACATGTAGAAAAGCTTGTTTTCAACAGTTATGAAATAAAAGAGAAAGAGTATGGTGAAGATTTAATGAGGGAGCTTGAAAAGTATTTCCTTTTGACATCCCTTGATAATGCGTGGAAGGAGCATTTGTTAAACATTGACCACCTGAAAGAAGGCATAGGTCTTAGAGGTTATGCTCAAAAAGACCCACTTGTTGAATATAAAAAAGAGGCTCATTTTCTCTTTATGGAAATGCTCCAAAATTTTAGGAAAGATGCCATTATGAAACTCTTCAATGTTAGGGTTGTGCAAAAAGATGAAGTCCCAGATCTTGAAAAAGAAAAACAAAAAACAAAGGGTCTTGTTTTCGGAGGGGAAACAAGTAGAAAGATGGTTAAAAAGAAAAATAAAATTGGTAGAAATGATCCTTGTCCTTGTGGAAGTGGTAAAAAATATAAAAAATGTTGTGGAGCAAAAGAATGATTGAAGGTGTAAAGTTTTCTGGTATCCATTGTGGCATAAAGAAAAATGGGAAAAAAGACTTAGCCCTTGTATTGTTTGACACACCTGCAATGGCTGTTGGTGTATTTACAAAAAATAGAGTGAAAGCCCCATCAGTTTTAATTACCAAAAAAAGAATAAAAGAAAATGAGATAAAGGCATTAATAGTGGTAAGTGGCAACGCCTGTGTTTGCGTAAAAGGTGATAAAGAGGATGCAATACATATAACAAAAAAGCTTGCAAACTTTTTAGATATAAAAGAAAAAAGCATTGCCCATGCAACAACGGGAGTTATTGGGGTCAAGCTACCTATAGAAAAAGTCTTACAAGCAATACCAGAGCTTGTGGCAAATTTAAAAAAAGATGTAAAGGACTTCGCAAGTGCAATTACGACGACCGATGCTTTTGAAAAGATTGAGAAACATGAATTTAAAATTAGTAACAAAACAATAAAAATACTTGGAATTGCGAAAGGCGCAGGTATGATAGCACCTGATCTTGCAACAATGCTCGTATTTATTTTTACAGATGGAGTTATTGAAAAAAAGGCTATGGATACAGCTCTTAAAGAAGTAGTTGATGAGACATTTAATTCTATAAGTGTAGATGGTGATACGAGTACAAATGATATGGTCCTTCTATTTTCTACAAGAACTGCAGGCAACAAAGAGATTACTTTAAAAAATGGATTTAAAGAGTTTAGAAATGCTCTAAAACAAGTCTGTCTTGGCCTTGCAAAAAAAATAGTGATGGATGGTGAGGGAGCAACAAAACTTATTGAGATAAATATTAAAGGTGCAAAAACAGTAAAAGATGCGAAAAGAGTGGCTAAGACCGTTTCAAATTCACAACTTGTAAAAACTGCCTTTTTTGGTGAAGATCCCAATTGGGGCAGAATAATGGCTGCTATTGGCAGAAGTGGGGTAAATATTAAGCAAGAAAAAGTAGATATAAAAATACAGGGATTTTCAGTAGTTAAAAATGGTGTTAATGCTAAAGGTTGTGATGAGGCCAAACTTAAAAAAGCCTTAAAGCCTAAAGAGATTAGAGTGGAGATTAACTTAAATCTGGGCAAAGCAGAGACAATTTTTTATACATCTGACCTGACGATAGAATATGTAAAAATTAACTCAGCATATCGAACATAAAAAGGAATGGAAAATGAAGAAAACATATATCCTTGATACAAATGTACTTGTTCATGACCCTGAATGCATATTTAAATTTGAAGATAATGATATAGTCATCCCAATAACAGTTGTTGAAGAACTTGACAAATTAAAAAAAGGACATGGAGATATACCTTATTCAGCAAGGAGTGCATTAAGAATAATAGATTCATTAAGAGAACGAGGCAATATATCAAAAGGCATCAAACTTGAAAATGGTGGTACCGTTACTGTTATAATTGACAGAAATTATGACCTATGTAGTCCTGTACTTATGGACAACAGAATAATTGCCCTTGCTATCGAGTTAAACAAAAAGAGAAAAAAGGCACCAGTGATACTTGTATCGAAAGACACCGCAGTAAGAATAAAGGCAGAAGCCTTAGGTGTTATTGTTCAGGATTACAGGCATGACAAAACGTATATTTTCCAGCAATATGGAACAATAAAAGAAGATTTTGATTATACAAATGGTATTAAATCGGTAAGATACATAAAAAAAGGAGATGAAATATTCAGAATTAGAGGTGAGAAAAATATAGAACAAGTAAAAAAATGGAAAAGCGTAATGGGCATTACACCTAAAAACTTAGAACAGCTTTGTGCATTAGATGCTCTATTAAATGACCGTATCGATGTGGTTGCACTAACTGGAAAAGCTGGTACTGGAAAAACACTGCTTGCTTTAGCTGCAGGTATTTATCTGCTTGAAAAATCCAGTTCCCGTATGCAAATATTAAAAAATCAGCAAAGAGAACAGGAGCTAAATAATGAACGATTTTTTGAACAGATTCTTGTTGCTCGTCCTGTGATTCCTATTGTAGGTCAAGATATAGGTTTTTTACCAGGTGATGTTGAAGAAAAATTAGGTCCCTGGATGCAACCAATCTATGATAATTTAGATGTAATAATAGGGTCGCCTGTTGATTCCAAAAAAGAGGGTAAGCCTATAAAATATAAAAACTCACGATATCTAATCGAATCAGGTATGATTCAGATAGAGCCTTTAACTTACATAAGAGGTAGAAGCCTGCCACATAGATATATCATTGTTGATGAGGCTCAAAATTTAAGGCCCTTAGATGTTAAAACAATTATAACAAGATGTGGTGAAGGAACAAAAATAATATTTACAGGTGATTTATACCAGATTGATACTCCCTATTTAGATTTTGGTTCCAATGGTCTTGCCTATCTTATAAGTAAATTCATAAATGAAGAGAATTTCTGCTATCTAAACCTTGTCCATAGTGCAAGATCAAAACTTGCTGAAAGGGCAGCAGAGCTATTATAGACTTGTCCTTTTTCAAAAGTCTTGTATAATTGATGTAAATAAAGGCTTATGTCAAAAAAGCTAACCTACGAATGCTATTACTGGTTTC
>Ga0197142_1000087_pt1 | contig 75476 bp, 73 predicted proteins | sample GBS60_MetaG_FD_148614 | JGI IMG/M metagenome (GOLD analysis project Ga0197142, IMG submission 148614) | Sediment microbial communities from Great Boiling Springs, Gerlach, Nevada, United States - GBS 60_MetaG | ecosystem: Environmental > Aquatic > Thermal springs > Hot (42-90C) > Sediment... | reverse complement strand
GCTTGCCCGGTGCGTGGTGGCGTCTAACGACGTCGTGGTGTATGAAGACTTGCAGGTGAAGAGCTTGGTCAAGAACCATCATCTTGCCAAAGCTATCCACGATGCCAGTTGGTCTCAGTTCACTCAGTGGCTGGACTACTACGGGAAGGTGTGGGGCAAGGTGGTTGTGGCAGTACCGCCGCAATATACCACCCAGGACTGTAGCCGGTGTGGGTATAGGGTAACCAAGACCCTATCCACAAGAACCCACAGCTGCCCCAGGTGCAAGCTTGAGTTGGACAGAGACCAAAATGCGGCCCTGAACATTTTGATTAAGGGGCTCAACCTCTTGGGGATAGCATGGCAAAACGGTACCTTAGGGCATAAGGGAACCGCCCCGTTAGGGGGAACGCTTGGGGAGAGTGGCACCTCTGCTGTTGAGGGGCGACCTGAGACAGTAAGTGCGCTCGTAGAACCAAGAACAAGAATCTCCGGCCTTTAGGCCGGGGAGTATGTCAATTCCACCTATGTACCTATGAAACCCCAGGCCATTGCCCGGATTCTCGATGCCAACCTTGACCGTGCTCGCGAAGGGCTACGGGTCCTGGAGGAGTGGTTTCGCTTTGGCCTAGAAAACGGCGAGCTGGCTGGCGAATGCAAGGCCATGCGCCAGGCCCTGGCTCGTTGGCACAGCGACCCACTGCGGTTGGCCCGCGACACCCCTGCCGACCCGGGCACCCAGATCTCCCATCCCCAGGAAGAGGAGCGGCGGGATCTCAGTCACCTGTTGCAGGCCAATTGCAGCCGCGTCCAGGAGGCGCTGCGGGTGCTGGAAGAATACGGCAAGCTGGCTGAATCCCACCAGTGGGTGGCCCCTGGGTTAACCAAGCTGGCCAAAGAGATGCGCTACCACCTCTACGTTCTAGAAAGCGAGCTGCTGGGCAGATCCCTGCGCCGGCGGCTTTTGGCAGCTCGCCTCTACCTAGTCACTAGCCCGGTGCCCCACTGGCTGGAGGTGGTGGAGAAGGCGCTGCGGGGGGGGGTAACCTTGGTGCAGTACCGCCGCAAGAACCTCCCCGATAGGGAGATGCTCTGGGATCTCAAACAGCTGCGGCAGCTGTGCGACCGCTATCAGGCGTTGATGATTGTTAACGACCGGGTGGACTTGGCTTTGGTCAGCCAGGCGGACGGCGTGCACCTAGGCCAGACAGATCTGCCGGTTGCCCAAGCCCGGCAGCTGCTGGGATCCCAGCGCCTAATTGGCCTGTCGACCACCAACGCTGAAGAGCTGGCCCAAGCCCTAGCCAGTGGCGTGGACTATATCGGCGTCGGCCCTGTCTATGCCACTCCCACCAAAGCAGAAAAACCCCCTGCTGGTCTGGAGTACGTGCGCCTAGCGGCAGAGAAGGCCCATCTGCCCTGGTTTGCCATCGGCGGCATTGATCTCCACAACCTGCCGGAGGTGCGCCAGGCTGGCGCCAGCCGCGTAGCTGTGGTGCGGGCCCTGATGGAAGCGGCGGATCCCACCCAGACTGCCCGCGCCATGTTGGCGGAGCTGCAAGGGATCCCTGCTCTATCCTGAAGTATAGACCCCGAATCCTCTCAAGACCCTTCTAACTCCCGATGGCAGAAGCCGCAAAAGATCTCACTGAGCTCACTCGGCAAAGGGAAAGCAGCGGGGATCCCGGCTTGACTGGGATTGCCACTGAGGTGCAAGGGGAGCTGATCCAGGAGCTGGATCTGATGATCCGGGCCCGCTACCCCCTGATCTACCTGGTTTCCCCCGAAGAGGAGCCGGCGGACGCCGTGCTCGTGCAAGTAGCCAAGAGAACCGATCCGCCGCGGCGGCTGCTGTTTTGGGATTTGGTGCGGGGCTGGCAGGATACTGGCGAAGACCGCGGCTCCATCATGGCCGCCCTAGGGCGGGTGTGGCGCTCGGCCCCCCAGGAAGACACCCTGTTTGTGCTGCGGGATCTGCACTTTGTGCTGCGCAATGCCAGCAGCGACAAAAATGCCCCCATCCTGCGGGAGCTGAAGAACCTCAGTCGCGAGCTCAAGCGCACCCGCAAGACGCTGATCCTGCTCAGCCACACCCTGGAAGTGCCCAGCGACTTAGCCGAGGAGATCACTGTTGTCGATATTCCCCTGCCCAACAGCGAGGAGATCAATCGCCTCATCCAGCTCTACGTGGCCCCGGAAAAGCTAAAGCTCAGCCCTCTAGGTCGTGAGCAACTGGTCAAGGCCTGTCAGGGGCTGAGCCGCGAGCGCATCCGCCGCGTCTTGGCCCGCGCCTTGGCCGCTAAGCAGGAGGTGAACGAGGCCGATATTGACCTGGTGTTGGAGGAGAAAAAGCAGGCCATCCGCCAGACGGGCATCCTGGAGTTTTTCACCGCCCGCGAGACCCTGAAAAGCGTGGGCGGGCTGGACAACCTCAAAGCTTGGGTGCGGGTGCGCCAGGAAGCCTTTACCGAAGAGGCGCGGCGCTACGGCCTGCCCAACCCCAAGGGGGTGCTGCTGGTGGGGATCCAGGGCACCGGCAAGTCCCTCTCCGCCAAGACCATTGCCAATGAGTGGCGGCTGCCGCTGTTGCGGCTGGATGTTGGGCGGCTGTTTGCTGGCATTGTGGGGGAATCGGAAAGCCGCGTGCGCCAGATGATCCAACTGGCGGAGGCCATGGCCCCCTGTGTGCTCTGGATTGACGAAATTGACAAGGCCTTTGGCAACATCACCAGCGGCGCCGACGGCGATTCGGGCACCAGCCGCCGGGTGTTTGGCAGCCTGATTACCTGGATGCAGGAGAAAACCAGCCCGGTCTTCATCGTGGCCACGGCCAACAACGTGCCCCTCTTGCCGCCGGAGCTGTTGCGCAAGGGCCGCTTTGACGAGATCTTCTTCCTCAACCTGCCCACCCACGCCGAGCGCAAGGAGATCTTCCGGGTACACCTGCAGCGGCTACGCCCCAGCCGGCTGCGGGAGTTTGACCTGGATGAGCTGGCAGCGGCTGCCCAGAACTTCAGTGGCGCTGAGATTGAGCAGGCCATCGTTGACGCCATGTACAACGCCTTTGGGGGCAGCGGCAGCGGCGCTCGGCGTGACTTCACCCAGGAAGACATCCTGCAGGCCATCCGCGAAACCGTGCCCCTGGCCTCCATTGCCCGCGACCAGATCGAAAGTCTCAAGTGCTGGGCTGCTCAAGCAGGCGCTAGAACTGCCTCCCAGGATGCCCAGGTGCTGCAGGAGATGAAGCAATGTTTTGCGGCTTCGTAGAGGGAATCCCCAAATCTTCTCGGCTCGAAGGAACAACTCGCAGTCCACAAACCGACGCGTAAAGGCGTTGTCAAACCGCCCCTCCCCAGTTCCTGAGGCAAAGCCCCAAGGTTCTGCTTACTTTCTTCAGCAGGTTGGGCTGGAAGCGCCTCTTTCTCGCGTAAGACCCGCACGGAGGCTGGCCACCGGTCGGTTTTTTCACCGGCACTGGGCAACTCGTTTGCCTCCAAGAAGCTGGCTTTTGCCCTGTAGCTATGCAAGCTGCATGAGCTTACGGGCTTTTCCGCCCGGCACTCAAGTACAGGGCCACCAAGCTATCCCGTTGGGAAACCCGCCAGGCTCAGGTTCAAGCCCTGGAGTCGGATCCCGGCAGGCGGCTCATTGGTTAATTGGGACTTGCCACTTTCCCTTCCTGAGCGCTACTGACCTCTCTGGGGGCAGATGGTTGAGACAACCGCCCTTTCAGGGATCCCGTCGTGTCACAATGGGTAAAAATTGGCTTTTTTTGTCTTGGCGCTGTGCTCAAGCCCCTCTACTACCGCGAGATCCCTTGCCCAGATACTGCTCAAGTGCTGCGCTGGCTGCAGGAGCACCTGCCTCTGCCTACGGGCAGCCAAAAGGTGCTTACCCCCAGCGGTCTGCGCCTAGAGGGATCCGGAGCCAAGCTGGCCGCTTTCCTCTGGTCGGGGCTGAACACCACCTATCTCAAGATCTTTCAGTGGTCAGAGCGGCCTTTCCCCCGGCAGAACCGCTGGCTAAAGGAAGTGGAGAGGGCCATCCAAAGCCAATTTCCCCACCGCTACCCGCAGTTGCCAGAGGTCGATCCCAGCCAGGGATCCATCTTTGAGCAACTGGAGCCTTTTTACCCGCAAACGGTGAAGTATTTCCGCCGCATTCCCAACGGCGAGTTCGACCTGCAGCGGGTTTACTGGTGGGAGAAGCGCTGGCGGGAAGAAGTGCAATCCCCCCATCCTCAGCGGCAGCCGGTGCTGTTTCGCCGGCCCGCCCCAGAGCCCGCCCCCCAAGCGTGGGACTTGGTGATCGTGGGCGGAGCGCTGGGGGCCATCTACGGCGCGGCCATGGCCCGCCTGGGCTATCGCGTAGCCTTGGTGGAACGGCTCCCCTTTGGCCGCATGAATCGGGAGTGGAACATCTCGCGGCGGGAGCTGCAGACGCTGGTGGAGTTTGGCCTCCTCAGCCCTGAGGAGATGGAGAGCCTGATCCTACGGGAATACACCGATGGGTTTAGCAAGTTTTTTGATGGCAACAGCCCCGTGCGCGCCCCCGTCCTGCACACGCCGACGGTGCTCAACCTGGCCATCGATGCCGAAAAGCTCCTGCAGCTCTGTGGTCAGATCTTGAGATCCAGGGGTGGTGCCATCTACGAGCGCAGCGAGTTTCAGCGGGCCTACATCGAGGAGCAAGGCGTCACGGTGGTGGTTAAGGACTTAACCACGCAAGCAGAGTTCCGCCTGGGATCCCGCCTGTTGGTGGATGCCATGGGGACAGCCTCCCCCATTGCCCAGCAGCTCTACGGCCGCCGCGCCTTTGACAGCGTCTGCCCCACGGTAGGAGCTACCATTGCAGGGGGATTTGAGCCGGGAGTTTGGGATCCCCAGTTTGGCGACATCCTCGCCAGCCACGGGGACATCAGCCGCGGTCGGCAACTTATCTGGGAACTATTCCCTGGGCCAGGGGAGGATCTCACCTTCTACCTGTTCCACTACCACCAGGTACACCCAGAAAACCCGGGATCCCTCTTGGAGTTGTACGAAGACTTTTTTACCATCCTGCCCGAGTACCGCCGCTGTGACCCGGAGCGTCTGCAGTGGAAAAAGGCCACCTTTGGCTATATCCCCGGGCGCTTTGGCCGGCAGCCAGCTCCCAAGGAGCCCTTCGATCGTGTCCTCTTGATTGGGGATGCGGCAGCCCTGCAATCACCCCTGAGCTTTACGGGGTTTGGATCCCTGGTGCGCAACTGCCCCCGCCTGTGCGAGTTGCTGGATACAGCCTTGCGCCATGACCTGTTAAAAGCCGCCGACCTAGCCCAGATTCGCGCCTACCAAGGTAACTCAGCGGTGACCTGGTTGTTTTCCTGCGGCATGATGGTGCCCACTGGTAAAGTGCTGCCGCCCGAGCGCATTAACGCTATCCTCAACAGCTTTTTCGGCATTCTCACCACCGAGCCGCCGCAGGTGGTGGACGACTTTATCAAAGACCGGGCGGGCTGGCTGGCCTTTAACCGCATGGCCGTCAAGGCGGCTCTGCAGAACCCACGGCTGCTAGGGTGGATCTGGGAGGCAGTGGGGGCAGAAGGCTTTGCCCGCTGGCTGCCCACCTACTTTAGCTACACTGGCCTGGCCTTCCTCTCGGCCCTCCTGGGAAGTTGGTTCCCCAAGCTGTTGCGGCGCCTACAGCCCTGGCTGGAGCCCCGCTACCCCCGGCTGTGGTTGCGCTGCCTGAGCTGGAGCTACACCCTCACCTACGGGGTAGGCCGGCCGCGCCTTGAGTTTCATCTCCCCGCTCCCAGCTCTCCTGCCGGGCAAAACCTGCAAAGCCCAATACCGACCTGGATAGAAGAAAGGGCCTAGGCCGGAGACTTTCATCGCACCGGTTGTTTCTAGGCTTTCGCCCTCTTGAAACCACCGTCTCTCTGATGTCTGTAGGAGAGGCGGGTGCCGACTGTTAAACTCGCAAAAAATCTCGACGAGTGCTAGCATTCCTTACTTTGGTTTGCTAGCAGTTTTCTCCCTTATCTGCGCAGGATTGTTCACCAGAGCGCTCATCAGGCAAGGCTCCCCGCTTGGGTGCCGAAGCATCCCATCCCCAGGGAGTGGAGTTCTGCCCGCCTGCTTTTAGCCTTGGCAATTGGCCCAAGTTGAGTATAATCAGTGCCTATCATCTATTAACCTTCAGGTTCAGGCCGATGAGGGTTGGGAAGGGATCCCAGCGTGAATCGGTCAAGAGTTTGGTCGATCTCTTTTTGCATTTTCGCGTCCGTAGAGCTGGATCCAATGGTTTATACCTTTGAGATCATCGGCGTTGCGCCTGCCCTTGAGTTCTTCTATCAGCAGCAGGAGCTGGCAAAGCGGCCTTGTGGGGTAGAGTACTTAGGCACCCGCCCTTGCACCCTGGATGCGCTGTTGCAGTCTTTGGAAGAGCTGCCGGCGCGGCGGGGCTGGGACTGGGATCAATTGGTCGAAGCCGTGATCCGCTTTTGGTGCAGCAACCCCGATTTGGTGAGTTTGTGGCGGTCTCGCTTGCGGGACGCCGGGGAAGATGCCCTGTTGGTCTCACGGGTAGGGCACATCCAATCCCTACAGCGGGAGTTTGAGTGGCTGCTCAACCAATCATAAAGCGGGTAGGCTAAGGGCAGGATTGGTTGGTGACTACCTATGAGCGACACCGTCTTCAGCAAGATCATTCGCAGGGAGATCCCGGCCCAGATTGTCTACGAAGATGAGCGGGCCATCGCCTTCAAAGACATTGCCCCTCAAGCCCCTGTCCACCTCTTGGTGGTGCCCAAGGAGCCTATCCCCGGCATTGCCCAGGCCAAGCCCGAACACGAAGCGTTGCTGGGGCACCTGCTGCTGACGGCTCAGCGGGTGGCTGCCGAAGCTGGCCTCAGCAAAGGTTATCGCTTGGTCATCAACCAAGGAGAAGATGGCGGTCAAACCGTCTTTCACCTGCACATCCACGTCCTGGGCGGTCGGGCAATGGGCTGGCCGCCAGGCTAGCTCTGGGTTTCCCCCAGCTAGAATGCTGGGAGGGCGGCTGGCGCACGAGGTCTAGGGGCCATGGAGTGGCATGTCACCGATGCGGAAAGCCTGATGATCATTGACCAGGAGGTGGGTAAGCACGAGCTTTCCCCCGCCGAATATGAGGTGGTGCGTCGGGTGATTTACGCTACGGCAGACTTCGAGTATCTCCACCTCCTCCGTTTTGCTAACGAGGCGCTGCAGGCAGGGGCGGCGGCTTTGGCGGCGCGCACCACCATTGTGGTGGACGAGCCAATGGTGCAGGTGGGCATTGCACGAGCGGTGCAGAACACCTTTTCCAATCCCATCTACTGCGGCAGCGAAGCTGTTACCCGTCCCCAAAAAGATAAGACCCGCTCTGCTTGGGGCCTGCAAACCCTGGCCCAACGCTATCCTGAGGCCATCTTTATCGTTGGCCAATCCCAGACGGCTCTTTCCACGTTGGTGCAGTTAATCGCCGAGAAAGAGGTGGCCCCTGCTTTGGTAATTGCCACGCCGGCTGGGTTTGTGGATGTGGTGAAAGCCAAGCGGGAGCTGGCCGATTCCATGGTGCCCCACATTCGCACCGAGGGACGTAAGGGCGGCCCCGCCGTGGCGGCGGCGGTCTTGGATGGACTTTTGGACTTGGCTTGGCAAGCCTATGTGCGAGCCAGCAGCCCAGACCCTCCGGGCAAATCGGTTACCGGCTAGCTAAGTCCGATCTGAATCACAGTTTCGGCGGGATCCCGGTCACTCCTTCTTCCCTCCAGCTCTGGCAAGATAAGAGCCATCTTCTCAGTGCCAGAGCGAAGAAGTGGCCTGGGAAGCGGCTAGTCGAACGGGGATCCGGTTATGCGTCAGTTGATCTGGGTTTGGGGAAGCGGCTGGCTTTTGGCGTTGACCTTGGCCGGGGGAGGGTGGGCCCAAACGGATCCCAGTCGAGTGGCGGCTCTTCTGCCCGCTGACCAGCCGGCTCTCCCGGCGCCGCCGGACATCGACCGGAGGGAAGCTCGGCTCAGCCCCTACCAGCGCTGGCAACAGCAGCATGCTACTGCGGAGATTCCCTTTTCTAATAAGTTCGGGGGGATCTTCTACCACCTCTTGCAGGAGGCGGAACAAAGACCAGAAGGACTGCCTTTTCCCCTGCAGCCAGCTGGGATCCCTTTGGGAGAAGGTAGCCCTTTTTTCCTACGTGCCAACGGGCTGGTCTACCGAGTGTCCTATTGAAAGAGGGGAAGGGCTTGCGTTAGCAGGACGGCTATTTCTCCTCCTGAACCTCTCCTCTTCCCCAGGGAGGGGGATCAGGGGTTCAGTAATGATTTCCCACCTTGCGATGGTGGACAGCGGTGAGGCCCTCCAGATTGGAGACCCGCCCGGCTTCCACGGTGCTGTACACCACCCAGTGGTCGCTGGTTTCCAGGCGGCTGACCACGCGGCACTCCAGGTAGGCCAAGGCATCGGCAAGGATAGGGGATCCGTTAGCGGCGGGGTAGGTCTTGATGCCGGCAAAGCGGTCGGCTCCCGGCGGGAAGCGCTTTAGGAAGTGGCGCATCAGGGACTGGTGATGGCCCTCCTGCAGCACGTTGAGAACAAAGGTGTCCCCTACCTGCAGGAAGGACTCAATTGCCCGATCCTTAGCCACGGCAACGCTGATCCCTGGCGGATCGCTGCTGGCCTGGGCCACCCAGGAGGCGAGCATGGCGCTGGTGGCCTGCCCTTTGCGGGCGGTGAGGATGTAGAGGCCATTGCTGATGCGGCCCAGGGCGCGATCCAGGTCGGCATCCAGGGCTTTCATCTGCTGAATGTTGCGATCCCGGGTCAGCCACTGCCCCAGGTCGGTGCCAGCTTCTTCGGCCAGTTGCAGCAGAGTTTCGTTGACAGGTTGCTTAAGGAGAATGGGAGGGAACACCTCTTTGGCGCCCAGCTCCTGCAGCGTGTTGCGGCAGAGGTAGACCGACTCATCATCTTCACCGCCCGACTCGAAGAGGCCAAAGCCTTGTTTGCTGTGGGCAGAGGCCAAGAGGGTTTTCAGCAGCACCTGGGTGGTGGCCGCATCAGGCCCCGCTTGGGGCGGCATGCCTATCACCACACCTGCGGCTAGGCTCATCAGCTCCCGCACCTCGTGGACATCCAGCAGCCGCAGATCTGCCAGCTCTACGGCAACGCCGGTTTTTTGGATCCCGCGGGCAATGGCTTGGGCCAACGCTTCCGCCTGGCCATAGCCCGACAGGTAGAACACGGCCGCTAGGCGCTCGGCTTTGGCCTGCTCTAGGCTCCAGGTGCGGTAGTGCTCCACCCAGTCGGACAAGTGATGGCGCAGCAGAGGGCCGTGGCCAGTGGCAATGGCAGCGATGGGAGGCAGGGCCTCCATGCGCTTGAGGGCAGACAACACCGAGCGGGCATTGGGCCCCATGAGGCAGTCGTAGTAGAGCTTAAAGTCGGCCTGTAGCAGGTGGGGATGCTCGTCCCAGGCCAAGTCGTCGCAGTAGTGCATCCCAAACACATCGCAGGTGTAGAGGATCTGGGTGCCGTGGTCGTAGGTGAGGATGGTGTCGGGCCAGTGCAGGTTGGGGGCAGAGATGAACTCCAGGACATGCCCCTTGCCCAGATCCAGGCGATCCCCCTGCTTTACCACCAGGTGCCGGAAGGGCCGATGCACGAGGTTTTCCAGAAATTGCACGGCCACTTTGGAGGCTACCACTGTCATTTGGGGGGCTAGCTCCAGCAGATCCCCGACTAGGCCGCTGTGATCTGGCTCAGTGTGGCTAACCACCAAGTAGTCGATGGTGGCGGGATCCAGGAGGCCTTGCAGCAGATCCAAGTACAGCTGGCGAAACTTTTCGTGGGAGGTGTCAATCAGGGCCACCTTCTCCCCGCGGATCAAAAAGGAGTTGTAGGTCGTGCCATTTTCCAGGGCAAATTCAATGTCAAACCGATCCCGATCCCAGTCCTGGGAGCGGATGGCCAGGGTGTCGGCCCCAATGGGCAGAGTTTGCAGCGTAAGATGAGCTGAACGCGGTGCAACTGCCGTAGCGGCCATGTTTCCCCCCTTTGCCAAATGGCAACTTTACTTAACACTCATCGTAACCCTGATGTAACTGGATGTTGAGGCAGCTAGGCGCAGGAGGACAGCGGCCAAGTTTTGATTTTCTAATGAAATGCTTCAGGGATCCCCAAACTCCCGACCCCCAAAGGAAGTGGAAGCAAAGGCTGCGGCAAACTGGGCCAGGGTGTGGCGCAGTTGATCCAAGTTCTGGCCGGTGGCAGCGGAGACAAAGAGAGCTTTGGGGTAGAGTAGGCGCACGTCCTCGACCCATTCGGGATCGAGGCGGTCAATTTTGTTAAACACCAGTTGTCGCGGGCCAGTGGCCAGGGGCATCTCGTCCAGTAATTTTTCCACCGCCTCGATTTGCCCTTCCCAGTTGGGGTGGGAGAGATCCACCACGTGCAGCAGGGCATCCGCCTCCGTTACCTCCTCCAGGGTGGCTCGGAAGGCCTCCACCAGTTGCTCAGGCAGCTCGGTTAAAAAGCCCACCGTGTCGGTCAACAGCACCGCCTGCTGGCCGGGCAAATCCAGCCGCCGCGTGGTGGGATCCAGGGTGGCAAAGAGTTGGTCAGCCACGTAGACCTGGGCGTGGGTGAGGGCGTTGAGAAGGGTGGATTTGCCGGCGTTGGTGTAGCCCACCAGGGCCACCACGGGGATCTGGGATCCCTCCCGTCGCTGGCGCAGCCGCTGGCGGTGGCGGCGCAGCTCTTCCACTTCTTGCTGCAGCTTGCTAATGCGCCGCTGGATGGCCCGCCGCTCCATTTCCAATTGGGTTTCCCCCGGCCCCCGGGTGCCAATCCCACCCCCCAGCCGCGACATGGTGCGACCGCGACCAGCCAGGCGCGGCAGGAGATACTGCAGTTGCGCCAGTTCCACCTGCAACTTCCCGGCCCGGCTTCTGGCCCGCTGGGCAAAGATGTCTAGGATCACCTCGCTGCGATCCACCACCCGCACCCCCAGGGCCTCTTCTAGGTTGCGCACCTGGCTGGGGGTGAGCTCCCGGTCGAACACCACCAGGTTGGCCCCCAAATCCTGCACCAGCAAGGCCAACTCCTGGACCTTACCCGAGCCGATAACGGTGGCGGAATCGGGGCCCTCCCGCCGCTGCCAAAGGGTGTGGAGCACCTGGCCGCCGGCGCTTTCCACCAGGCGGCCCAGTTCCGCCAAGGCGTCCATGAGATCCTCGTAGCTCTGTCCCGGCTTCTGCAGCCCCACCAGGATGGCCCGCTCCTGCTGGGGATCCACCTGGTGAGCGCTTGCTTGGCGCCGAAAGCCATCTTCTAGCTCCGCCACCAGCTCCTGCAGATCCTGCTCTGCCAGGATCCCCAGGGGCAAAGGCTCAGAAACCTGCCAACGGCGCTCTTCCTCCGGCACCAGATGGGCCAAGTAGGCGCACTTGATAAAGCCTGTGGCCCCTCCTCCGCGGCGCAGCCGTCCCTCTAAGGGGGATACCGACAGGGTAATGAGAGCGTCCAGCCGCTGTAGGGCCATGGCTGTCAGGGCTTTTTGGCTAGGCCCCCCCGCCCCCACTTGGGTGGTAATGCAGCGGATCCCAGAGAGGCGCTCCGCCCCCTGGCGCGGCAGCTCCCAAGCCGGGATCTGGGTTTCAAAAGGGGATCCCAGCCCCACGCGAATTACTTGGCCGCGCCGGTTGAGGTAAACACTAATGGGCTGGCCTTCCAGATCTTGGGTGAGGGCTCCCAGCCGTTGGGCAAACTCCACCGTCACCAGACAGTTGGGGGGCAAGCGCAGTTGGTAGAGCCGTTGCAGTTGCTTGCGCTGGTAGGGCTTTAGCCCCTTGGCCTGGGCAAAGCTAAAACCGAGGTCATTCTGCTGGCGAGAGGTGCCAACCCTGGGCATAGGGAGAAGGAAAGACCCGAAAAGAGGCTTTCCTCTACCATATACGCTAGCCAACAGCAGGAACTTGAGGAAAGCAATGGTGGCAGAGGAGTAGGCTAGGCAACCGCGATGCCCCAGCGGGGATCCCTGGAGCAAACTTGCTTTTGAGCAAGAAAATGGTCAAGCCGGGTTGGGAAGAGGGGGATGGATGTAATCTTGCGCCGGGCCAACTTGCCGGATGGCCGTAAGGGAGTGGATATCGGCATTGAGGGAGACCGCCTCGTTGCCCTGGAGGTGAATCTGCAGGCCACCGCTCCCCAGGAAATCGATGTGAGTGGCCGCTTGGTGTCGCCCCCCTTTGTGGATGCCCACTTTCACCTGGATGCCACCCTTACCTACGGGATCCCGCGCGTCAACCAATCGGGCACCTTGCTGGAAGGGATCGCCCTTTGGGGGGAGTTGAAGCCGCTGCTGACGCCAGAGGCGGTGATGGAGCGGGCCTTGACCTATTGCGACTGGGCGGTGGCGCGCGGGATCCTGGCCATCCGTGCCCATGTGGATGTGTGCGATCCCAACCTGTTGGCGGTGCGGGCCTTGCTGGAAGTCAAGCAAAAGGTCGCTCCCTACCTGGATTTGCAACTGGTGGCCTTTCCCCAAGATGGCTACTACCGCTCGCCGGGAGCGGTGCAGCTCTTGGAGAAGGCCCTGGACTTGGGGGTGGAGGTGGTGGGTGGGATCCCCCACTTTGAGCGGACGATGGCTGAAGGAACAGCTTCGGTGCGGGCCCTGTGCGAGATTGCTGCGGCGCGGGGTCTACGGGTGGACCTGCACTGCGACGAGACGGACGACCCACTTTCGCGCCACGTGGAGACCTTGGCCTATGAAACGCTGCGGCTGGGCTTGCAGGGGCGGGTGGCCGCCTCCCACCTTACCTCAATGCACTCCATGGACAACGCCTACGTGAGCAAACTCATCCCCCTGATGGCCGAGGCAGAGCTGGGGGTGATCGCCAACCCGCTGGTGAACCTGGTGCTGCAGGGCCGCCAGGACACCTACCCCAAGCGGCGAGGGCTGACGCGGGTGCCGGAGCTGATGGCCGCCGGGCTGACAGTAGCTTTTGGCCAGGACTGCGTGATGGATCCCTGGTACCCCCTAGGCAGCGGCAACATGCTGGAGGTGGCCCACATGGCAGTCCACGCTGCCCAAATGACGGGCTATGAGCAGATGCGCCAGTGCTTCTTGGCGGTCACAGAAAACGGCGCCCGCCTGCTGGGCCTGGAGGGCTATGGGCTCAAGCCCGGCTGCTACGCCGATTTGGTGGTGCTGCAAGCTGCCGATGGGGTGGAGGCCCTTCGCCTCAAGCCACCCTGTCTGTACGTTTTCCGCCGCGGCCGCCTCATTGCCCAAACCCCGCCGGTGGCTACCCAGCTCCATTTGCCCGGGCGCCCGGCCCAGGTAGACTTCACCCGCCAGCTTTAACGGCGCACGGTGCCGCTGAAGCCGCTGGCCTTGAATTGCTCCAGGGTTAAGGGTAGGGCGCTGGTCACGGGCACCGAGATACGAATGGAGAAGGGGCTTTCGCCAGGAGGAACCTCTTCAATTGCCCCCAGGCGGGTGCGCTCCGGCAAAACCTCGTTGCCGTTGGCATCGTAAAGGCGACCAAAGACATCTGCATTCAGCACGGTATTTTTGGAGCGGTTGACCACCGTGCCTTCAATAAACAGGCACCTGGCCGGTATGGGGTTGCCGTTGCTGGTGACCAGGTTGGTGTACTCAGGGGTATCGGGACAGGGGGTGACGTGGAGATCCTTCAGTTGCAGCGGGATCATCCCAAAGCCCCCTAGGAGCAGCGCTAGGACCACCCAAGCCAGACTCCAAGCAAGGGAAGAAAACCTTTGGGTCAGACTCATTCCTTTTCCTCCAAGGCCTAGGCCTACCCCCTTAGTCTAGGGGATTCCTTGCCGGGTAAAACCCCTCCTCGGTCTGGATCCCGTCCAGGCGCTGATCCCAGGGATCCTGGGGGAGGGGCTGCTCCAGCAGACAGGCCTGCGGGACAATGCCCCACTTGGGCAGGCCGGGATCTGGCAAGGAGGCCAAAAAGCGGTCGTAATAGCCGGCGCCGTAGCCCAGGCGCCCGCCCCAGCGATCGCAGGCTAGGGCAGGCACGAGGATCAAATCCGCCTCGCTAGGGTCGATAACTTCGCTCTCGGGAGAGGGCTCCAGCAACCCCCAGCGATTGGGAACGAGCTCGGCCGGGTGGTAGCGATGCCACCGCAACTGCCGCTGGGGCAGGCAGCGAGGGATCCCCCAGCGTTTCTCCGGCAGCGCAGCAAATAGGGATCCCAAGTCCACCTCAGAGCCGAAGGCCACGTAGGCCAAGATGGTTTTGGCCGCCAAAAGCTGGGGGTGAGAGGCCAGATGAGCCACTATCTTCTGGTTGATCAGGGAGCGATCTAGCCCCTGCCGCAGTTGGCGGAAGTGCTGGCGCAGGCGGGCTTTTTCTGCACTAGGAGCTTCGGGGGGGAAATTGGGCCGCACAGACGGAGACAAGTTTGTAGCAGAGTTCCCACAGGGCCCTGCCATCTTACCCCACGCCCCCTGATGGGGCTACCCAGCCTAGCTTGGGTCCCGAGTCTATTGGATGGCTAGGAGCTCCACCTCAAAGTCCAAAGTGGCATTGGGAGGGATCACGCCACCAGCACCGCGGCTGCCGTAGGCCAACTCCGGCGGGATACGCAAGTACCGCTTACCCCCCACTCGCATCGTGGCTAGCCCTTCTTCCCAGCCGCGGATTACCTGCCCTACCCCATAGGTAAAGGTGAAAGGTTGATTGCGCTTGTAGGAGCTGTCGAAGACCGTGCCGTCTTGAAGTCTGCCCACGTAGTTCACCACCACCTTCTGCCCTGGCTGCGGGGAAGGGCCTGTGCCTTCCACAATGTCGTAGTACTGCAGCCCGGACTCAGTGGTGATGAACTCCTTGGCTGAGGACTGCACGGTAACTGCCGGATTGTCCTTGGCCCGCGACAGAGCCATGGCTGGCAGCTCACCCCACGCCCACAGACAGAGCAAAGCCAAGCCCAGGAGCAGTAGCCGTTGTGTTGCTTTCATTCGTGTTTCCTCGACTGTTGCTGCTTTGCAGGTTGGCGGAATTGCCTCAACTCTTCAGCTCGGCAAATTCAATAATTTGGCCTTGCGGATCCCGCACCCAGAAGACGAGGGGTTTCTCGGAGCGGACGCTGTTGCGGATCCCTTGTTTGTTAATCCGCCGCAGGAGGGCCTTCAGGGCCTCCCGCTCGTAGCTGGTGTGGCGATAGCGCACGCCGCTGCTGCGGCCTACTGCTGTTGCCGCTCCGTAGGTAGGTACAGAGGGGATCCTGGAGGGACTGCCGTAGGGGACGGAGGCCGGGTAGGGATCGGTAGAGCCAGGGATCACGTGCAGCTGCACGCTGTCGGAAAGCTGGTACCAGAGACCGGCGGTATCGAGGGTTTTCGAAGCAGGTTGGCCCTTGGCCTCAGGGCGAGAGCTAAGGCCAATATCTCCCGGGAAATAGATGGAGCCCAGGCTAGAGCTGACGATGCTCTGCTCGTAGCCGTAGTAGTACTGTAGCGGCAGCTCTGCCTCCGGCAGCTTCAACACCTTTTCGTAAAACCCCCTTGCTTGCTCTAGATCGGGCACGATAATGGTGTAAACCCGCGGCGCGCCGCTCAAAAACGTCCACATGGCCCCGCCATAGGCCGATAGCAGCAAAAACATTAGCCCCTTGGTCGAAAGCAAAGCTTCTAGAGGAATTAGGGGCAAGAGCAGTCCAAGAGGGCCCAACATCGGCACTGTCTGTGGGTGGTTCTATAGTCCAGTATAGGACCCTCACCCTCCCAGCTGATGAAGTTTGCCCTGTTTGCTCCCACCCCCCGCGGTCGCCAGTTGGCCCAGGTTTTGCTCTCGCTGCTGCCGGGGGAGTGGGTGTGTTGGAGCAAAGCCAACCCTCAGGGAGAGCCTCTGCCTCCGCCCTGGCAAGCCTATGGGGAACTGGGCTCCCTGGCGGCAGCAGTGGCCCAGAGCTGGCCGCAGGTGCAGGGCTGTATCTTTGTCCTGCCAGTTGGGTCGGTGGTGCGGCTCATTGCCCCCCTCTTGCAAGACAAATACCGGGATCCGGCGGTGGTGGTGGTGGACGAAGCTGGGCGCTGGGCCATTAGCCTCTGTGGCGGCCATGTGGGAGGAGCTGAGGCGCTGGCGCGGCGGGTGGCGGCTGCTTTGGGAGCTGAGCCCATCCTCACCTCTGCCTCAGAAGGACTGGGGATCCCGCCTTTGGATTTGCTGGGGGATCCCTACGGTTGGCAGCGGGGCACCGGCGATTGGAACGGAGTGGCAGCCGCTCTGACGCGGGGAGAGCCGGTGGTGGTTCAGCAAACCTGTGGCACACAGCTTTGGCGCCAGGCCTGGCCCCCAGATCACCCCCTTTTCACCACCCCTCCTGAGCAGGCGGTGGCCCAGGTCCGGATTGGCGAGTATACAACACCCTGCCCCCCCATCCCCACCGTCCACTGGCACCCGCGGGTGCTGTGGGTAGGGGTGGGCTGCGAGCGGGGCACCAGCCGCGCCTGGCTGGAGAGCTCCCTGCGCCGCCTGCTGCAGGCCCAGGGGCTAGCTTTCGAAGCCATTGCCGGCTTGGCCACGCTGGAGCTGAAACGGGAGGAAGTGGGACTCTTGGAGCTAGCCCAGGCCTACGGCTGGCCTATCCAGTTCTTCTCTGCCGAAGCCCTGGCCGGGATCCCAATTCCCCACCCTTCGGAGGCGGTGCGGCAGGCGGTGGGCACCCCTTCGGTGGCAGAGGCGGCTGCTCTTTTGGCTGCCCAGCGCATGTCGGGAGAGGAGGATCCAGCCCAGGGGAGAGCCACCCTCCTCTGCCCCAAGCAGGTCTTTGCCTCAGAGACTGAGGGAGCGTGTACCCTGGCCATTGCCCGCGCTGCTCAGGAGTATTCCCCTCGCGCCGGGCACCTGTGGCTAATTGGCACCGGCCCTGGGGATCCCGCTCAATTGACCTTGGCTGCCCGCCTGGCTCTGGCCCAAGCCGACGTGGTGATTGGCTACCAGCTCTATCTGGACTTGGTGGCACCTCTCCTGCACCCCGGCCAGATTTGCGAAGCCTTTCCCATCACCCAGGAGGTGCAGCGGGCGCAGCGGGCCATTGCCCTGGCCCAGCAGGGGCTGCAGGTGGCGGTAATCTCTTCGGGAGATGCCGGGATCTACGGCATGGCCGGGCTGGTGCTGGAGTACTTGGCCCGCAGCGGCTGGGATGGGAGCTGCCCCTCTCTGGAGGTGCTGCCAGGGATCTCCGCCCTTCAGGCTGCTGCCGCTCGGCTGGGGGCACCTCTGATGCAGGATTTTTGCGCCATTTCCCTCTCCGATCGCCTTACCCCCTGGCCGGCCATCGAGAAGCGGTTGCAGGCGGCTGCCCAGGCCGACTTTGTAGTGGCCCTCTACAATCCCCGCTCGCGGCAGCGGCTGGATCCCTTCCTCAAAGCCCTGCAGATCTTTTTGGCCGCCCGTCCCACCCACACCCCTGTGGCGGTGGCCCGCAACCTCTACCGTTCCGGCGAGGTCCTCCACCTCACCACGCTGGGGGAGTTGGATCCTGAGCAGGTGGACATGTTTACCCTGGTGCTCATTGGCAACTCCCAGACCTTTCGCTACGGCAGGTGGCTGATCACCCCCCGCGGCTATCGCCTGGGCGCTGCTGATCCCCGGCGGGTTTGAGGATTCTGCTCCGCTAGGAAAAGCCTTACGGAAATCTGGGGATTTTGCACCTTCCTGAGCCAAGCTTCCTACATACCCTGTGTATATTTGGACTGTAGCCGTTCATTGAAAAATGCTTAGCTACTTGTTGCAAGCAGCAGATGGCGGGCTTTGAAGACTGGGCAATTGGGCCAGAGAGCGCCTGGTGGCTCCCCTTTTATGGCTGGGTGGGGACAGCGCTGGCTCTCCCTTGGGCCAGTGGCTGGATTAAGCGCAGTGGCCCACGTCCGGCAGCTTACCTCAATATCCTACTGACCTTTGCGGCCCTTGCTCATGGCCTTTGGCTGTTGCGGCAGGTTTGGGGTCGGGATCCCCAGATCCTGAACTACCTCTGGTTTCGGGTGGCCGATTTGGATTTGACCCTGTCTTTGGAGGTTTCGTCTCTGACGCTGGGAACCGTTGTCTGGTTCAGCGGCTTGAGCTTGCTGGCGCAGATCTATGCCTTGGGGTATTTGGATAAGGACTGGGGCTTGGGTCGCTTTGCCGCTCTGATGGGCTTTTTCGAGGGCGGGATGACGGGGATCGCCCTCAGCGATTCCCTGTTTTTCAGCTACGCGCTGCTGGAGATGCTGACGCTTTCCACCTATCTGTTGGTGGGCTTCTGGTACGCCCAGCCGCTGGTGGTTACTGCAGCGCGGGATGCTTTTCTCACCAAACGGGTGGGAGACCTGTTGCTGTTGATGGGGGTGGTGGCGGTCTCCAATTTCTCCGGCTCCTTGACCTTTTCCGGCCTGCGGGATTGGGCGGCTACGACCAGCTTGGATCCGACTTGGGCGGCCTTGATGGGGTTGGCTTTGATTGCAGGGCCGCTGGGCAAGTGCGCCCAGTTCCCGCTGCACCTGTGGCTGGATGAGGCCATGGAGGCACCCAACCCGGCTTCGATCCTACGCAACTCGGCGGTGGTGGCCGCTGGAGCTTTTGTGCTCATCAAGCTGCAGCCAGTCTTGTCCCTCTCCCCCGTCACGGATGGGGTGCTGGTGGTCATCGGCACGATTACGGCTATAGGGGGATCCCTAGTGGCCTTGGCGCAAATCGACCTTAAGCGCACCTTCTCCTACTCCACCAGCGCCTACCTAGGCTTGGTGTTTGCGGCGGTGGGGATGGGGCAGCCGGATTTGGCCCTGGAGCTGCTGCTGCTGCACGGCCTGGCCAAGGCGCTGCTGTTTATGGGGGTGGGATCCCTCATCTACACCACTGCTACCCAGGATCTGACGGAGCTGGGGGGCCTAGGGGGCCGCATGCCGGCTACTCTGGCCGCCTTTGCCGTGGGCTCCCTGGGAATGGTGGCCCTGCTGCCCCTGGGGTGTTTTTGGATCCTGATCCGCCTGGCGCTGGTGTACAGCGCCCTCCAGCCGGCCCTGATGGGGGTGTTGCTGCTGGTCAACGGGCTGACGGCTTTGAACCTGGCGCGGGTGTTTGGTCTGGTCTTTTTGGGATCCCCGCAGCCCAAGACGCGCCGCGCCCCTGAGGTGGGCTGGCTGATGGCCCTGCCCATGGTTATCCTGACGGTGCAGACCCTGCTTACGCCTTGGCTGCTTTGGCGCTGGGGGTTCTATCCCGCTTGGATCCCGGAGTTGCAGCAGATGGCGGCTCTGCTGGCGGCCTCGGGTTTGCTGGGGGCCGGTGTTGGTGCCTGGCTGTACTGGGGAGGCCGGCGGCGGCTGCGCCTGCCCTGGCCGGAGCTGCAGGATCTCTTGGCCCAGGATTTCTACACCGGGCAGCTCTACCAGGCGCTGCTGGTGCAGCCGGTCAGCGCCCTCTCCCGCGGACTGGAATGGCTGGATCGCAACGGGGTGGATGGCCTGGTGAACGGGGTGAGCCTGGCTTTTTGGTTTAGCGGCGAAGCCCTCAAGTACACCCTGTCGGGGCGGATGCAGCTCTACGTGCTGCTCATTGTCATTGGGGTCGTGGTGGTTACCGCTTGGCTGCTGCGTTCGCCCCATTTGGGATTGGCCTATTGAGTGGGAGGAAGCGATGCTCAGCCTTTTGGTCGGGATCCCGTTGTTGGGCAGCATCTTGGTGGGGCTGATCCCCGAGCGAGCGGGGAAGGGCCTGCACCGGACTGTGGCCTTGGGGTTTGGCCTGGCTTTGTTGGGGCTGAGCCTGGGATTGCTGCTGCTTTTTGATCCCCAGGAGGGTGGGGTGCAACTGGCCGAACGAGTGGCCTGGATCCCGCAGTTGGGCTTGGTTTATGAGCTGGGGGTGGACGGGATCTCCCTGCCGCTAGTGGTGATGACTGGCTTGCTGGTGTTGATTGCCCTTTGGGCCAGCGGCCAGGTGGAGCGGCCTCGCCTCTACTACAGCTTGGTGTTGCTGCTGGCAGCCGCCATTGCGGGGGCTTTTCTGGCCCAGAACTTGCTGCTATTCTTCCTGTTCTACGAAGTTGAGCTGATCCCGCTTTATCTGCTGATTGCCATCTGGGGCGGGCCGCGGCGCACCTATGCTGCCACCAAGTTTTTGGTCTACACCGCTGTCTCTGGTATTCTGCTGCTGATTGGCTTTTTCGGCCTCAGTTGGCTGAGCGACGCTCACAGCTTCAGCTACACCGTTCTGCAGGCCCACCCCTTGCCGCTGCCGCAGCAGCTTTTGTTGCTTGTTCCCATCCTGCTGGGGCTGGCCATCAAGATCCCCTTGGTGCCCTTCCACACCTGGCTGCCGGATGCCCACGTGGAGGCTTCCACCCCCATTTCGGTGCTCTTGGCGGGGCTCTTGCTCAAGTTGGGCACCTATGGCCTGGTGCGTTTTGGCCTACAGCTTTTGCCGGCTGCCTGGGAGCAAGCCGGGCCCTGGCTGGCCAGTTGGGCGGTGGCCAATGTGCTGTATGGATCCCTGAACGCCTTGGTGCAGCAAGATATGAAAAAGCTGGTGGCCTACAGCTCCATCGCCCACATGGGCTATATTCTCCTGGCTACAGCCGCAGCTACCCCCCTCTCCTTGGTGGGATCCGTCTTCCAGATGGTGAGCCACGGCCTAATTTCCTCCCTGCTGTTTTTGCTGGTGGGTGCCGTCTACGCCAACACCGGCACGCGGGATCTCAAGCTGCTGCGGGGATTGCTCAACCCGGAGCGGGGCCTGCCGCTCCTTGGCAGCTTGATGGTGTTGGGGGTGATGGCCAGCGGCGGCACGCCCGGCCTGGTGGGCTTTATTGCCGAGTTCACCCTCTTTCGGGGCAGCTTCCCCGTCTTTCCCCTGCAGACGCTCCTGTGCATGGTGGGGACGGGGCTGACCGCGGCCTATTTTCTGCTGATGGTGAACCGTGTCTTTTTCGGGCGCCTCTCGGAGGTGGCCATTGCGATGCAACGACACGCCACGGGAGAACGCCTGCCTGCTGTAGTTTTGGCCTCGCTGGTGGTGGTGCTTGGCCTCCAGCCTGCCTGGGCAACCCACTGGGTGGAGTCCACTGCTGCCCATTTGGCCAAGCCGGTGGCCCTCAATCTTGCTGAAGCAGGCAGGCCGACCACCGCTTTCGAGCCTGGGTTCTCTTCGTTGCGATGATTTGGTGATACGACTGAGTTTTTGTTGTTGTCTCAACCGCTGCTTCTCCCATGACTGCCACCCTTGCTCCCGCTCCTTCCTGTTTCTTTCTGGCCGGTTTAGATCCTCTAGAGCAACGGCGACTGGCCCCCATCGTTCAACGCCTAGAGGCAGGGGGAGCCCTTGTGCCGGATTCGCCCAGCAACCGGCTGGAGGTCATCGGCATCCTCCACAGCTACGGTCAGGTGCTGGATGCCTACTCCCAGAATTTAATCTTCATAGCCGACCACCAATTTTTGGAGCTCTTCCCAGTTTTTAAGTACTTCAACGGCGAAATCACGCTGGGCAAATGGCTGCGCTATCTCTGGCATGACCGCATCAACTACGAGTTTGCCGAATACTGCATGAAGGCCATGCTCTGGCATGGGGGGGGAGGCCTCGATCGCTATCTGGATACTCCCGAATTTGTCGAGCGGGCCAAGGTGGCCATCCGGGCCAAGTTCCGCTTCAACCCCCTTCTGCAGGGCCTCAACTTCCTCTGCCCCGACTTTGCGCTGGAACAGGTGCGCATGCTGGCTATGTACAGCGGCCTGGGCCAGTTTTGGCGGGTGATGAGCGATATCTTCCTGACCCTGGCCAAGCGCCAGGAGAGCGAACCGCAGCTCACCCTTCCCGACGTGGTGGCCCATATCCAAAAGGGGCTGGTGGCGGCTGCCGCCAAGCCCATCACCTACGCCCCCTGCATCCGGGGTCGCCGCTACGAGATCATCCCCCTGTCGGCGGGGCTGACCTTCCTGCCCGATACGGCCCTGCCCTACGTGGAAGCCGTGTTTTTCCGCTCCTTTCCCTTCATGGGCACCGTCTCCTACAACGCCCAGGCCCACCAGATCCCGGCTGAGCAGGCCGACTTCGCCTACGGCGCTTTGTATGCCGATCCGCTGCCGGTGGGGAGCGCCGGGATCCCGCCCACCCTCTTGATGCAGGATATGATGCGCCACCTGCCTGAGTCTTTGCGGGAGCACTACCGCCGCCAGCCGCGCGGGGAAGATGACCTCAGGGTGAAAATCTGCCTCAGCTTCCAAAAGGCCATGTTCTGCGTTACCACCGCCGCCCTGCGGGCCCTTGCCCCCTTTCCTCTGGAAACCCAGGATCCAGAGCAGCAGTCGGCTAACCGCGAGTTCCTTGCCCCTTGGCTGCAACGCCTGCTGGGATCCCGTCTGTTAAGTGTGCAAGACTAATGTTGGTTCTGTCGTTTTTCCAGGGACGCTTGGAGCGATATCTGGCTCGCCAGAAGAGCAGGGGCTGCTTTGTAACATCCTACGTCTGTAGCTCCCGCGCAGCGGTGGCTAGGGGATTCCATTTTCGGATACAATGTCTTGTCTGATTGAGGAGTAGGGTGGCGTAGCCAAGTGGTAAGGCAGAGGTCTGCAAAACCTCTATGCGCCAGTTCGAATCTGGCCGCCACCTCTTAAACCTGACCTCCCTGGCGGGACACGCATGAAAGACAAGTTGATGTTGATGATCCCTGGCCCCACTCCGGTTCCCGAGAGTGCGCTGCTGGCCATGGCGCGGGGGCCTATCGAGCACCGCAGCAAAGAGTTCACCGCCATTCTGGAAGAGGTGACGGAGGGGCTGCGCTGGCTGCACCAGACCACCTCCGATGTGTTTGTCTTTGCCTCCAGCGGCACCGGGGCCATGGAAGCCGGGATCCTCAACACCCTTAGCCCAGGGGAACGGGTTTTGGTGGGGGTCAACGGCAAGTTTGGCGAGCGCTGGGCCGAGATGTCGGAGCAGTTTGGCCTGCAGTGCGAGCGGATAGAAACCCCCTGGGGGGTGCCCTATCCCGTCGAAGTCTTCCAAGAAAAGCTGGCTGCTGACCGCGAAAAGACCATCAAGGCGGTCATCCTTACCCATTCCGAAACCTCTAGCGGCGTGGCCAACGATGTGCAGGCTATTGCAGCTGCCGCCCGCGAGCATGGGGAAGCGCTGGTGATTGTGGATGCGGTCACCAGTTTGGGGGCGATGCCAGTGCCTATGGACGAGTGGGGCTTGGATGTGGTGGCCTCTGGATCCCAGAAGGGCTACATGATCCCGCCGGGGCTGGGGTTTGTGGCTGTCAGCCCGCGGGCCATGGCTGCTGCTGAGCGCTCTCGCTTTCCTAAGTACTACTGGAGCTTTAAGCTGGCCCAAAAAGCCCTGCGCCAGGGCACCACTCCCTTTACCCCGGCAGTGAACTTGTTTTACGCCTTGCAAGTTACCCTGCGCCTGATGCGGGCCGAAGGGTTGGAAGCCATCTACCGCCGCCACGCCCGCTTGGCCCAGGCCACCCGCGCCGGTGTCAAGGCGCTGGGGCTAAAGCTTTTGGTCAACCCAGAGTCGGCGGCCAGTCCTTCGGTAACAGCCGTGCTGGCTCCCGAAGGGATCAACGCCGACACCCTCCGCAGTACCCTCAAGAAGCACTTCGACATTGCCCTGGCTGCCGGCCAAGACCACCTCAAGGGCAAGATCTTCCGCATCGGCCACCTAGGCTTTGTAAGCGACCGCGACATTCTCACCACGCTGGCTGCTCTGGAGTCCACCCTGCACACCCTGGGCTACAGTGACTTCTCTCCTGGAGCAGCCCTCAAGGCTGCCGAAGAGATCTTGGCCAACCCCTAGGCAGCGGTAGCTGCCACCCCAGCTAAAACCCGGCTAGAATAGGTGGACATGCTTAACAAAACATAAAGCTTCGGAGCTTAGCTCCTCTGGAGCAGGGCCTATTCGAGAGGCAAGGGTAGCCATGCCGGTTGGTTTGCAAGGGAGTCCCTGGAGGGTGGCTTCTCTAGCGGAGCTGCGGCGGGTGCTGCAAGGGATCGGTCCCCTTTCTTGTCCCTTGCAGTACAACTTTCACCTGCACACCCGCTGTTCGGATGGGCAAATGGATCCCGTGGAACTGGCGGAGCAGGCGCGCCGACATGGCCTCAGGGGCCTAGCCATCACCGATCACCACACCCTGAAGGGCTACGAACAGGCCCGCGCCCACCTGGATCGCCCCGAGGATCCCATTCTGTGGCCGGGGATCGAGATTACAGCCAACCTGCTGGGCTGCGAGGTGCACATTCTTGGCTACGGGTTTGACCCTGCTGCTGCCGTTTTGGCTCCCTACATCCAAGGCAAGCCAGTTCCCGGGCTGGCTGCCGCTGAGGCCATTGGGGCCATTCAAGCGGCAGGGGGGTTGGCAGTGTTGGCCCATCCCTTCCGCTATTGGCTACCTGCGGAAGTCATTGTCCCCGCCGCAGCGGCTCTAGGAATCGACGGCCTTGAGGTCTACTACGCCTACAAAAATCCGGAACCTTGGGCTCCCAGCCCAGAAGAGACGGCGATGGGGGAAAAGTTGGCCGAGACCTACGGACTCTTAAAAACCTGTGGCACCGATTCCCACGGTCCCAGCATCCTCAGGCGCATTTAGCCAGCCTGTCCAGCTCAGCTAGGGGCGAGGATAGAGCAACTGACCCAGGCGGCGCAACTGCTCAGCCGTGCCCATACACAGCAGCAGATCCCCCGGTAGCAACAGGGTGTCCCCGCTGGGGCCGCCAATTAACTGGCCATCTGCCCGCCGAATCGCCACCACCAAAGCGCCAGATCGGGCCCGCAGATTGGCCTTCCCCAAGGTCTGGCCGACGTAGGGGCATTCTTCAGCCGCCAGCTCGTACTCCTCTAGATAAAAGGTGCGATCTCGACCGGAGAGGATCCCATCCACAAAGTCCACCACACGGGGACGCAAGGCAGCCGCTGCCATCCGTTTTCCACCCGTAATGTAGGGGGAAATGGCGTGGGTGACACCTGCCCGCTGCAGCTTTTGCAAAGCCTCTTCCGTGTTGGCGCGGGCAATGGTGCGGATGCGGGGGTTCAGGGTGCGGGCCGACAGCACTACATAGAGGTTTTCGGCATCGGTGGAGAGGGCGGCAATCAACCCCTCAGCCTGCTGTACCCGCGCCGCCAGCAAGGTGGCGTCCAGGGTGCTATCCCCCTGGAGAGCCACATATCCCAACTCTCGTGCCACCTGAATCGCCTCGGCGGATTGATCGATCACTAAGAACGGCACCCCCTCTGCCTGAAACTCTTGGGCCACCTGCCGCCCAATCCGCCCAAAACCGCAGACGATGTAGTGGTTGTTCAGCGCTTCCATCTGTTTCTTCCACTTTCGCTGCCGGATCCCTTCCTGGAAATGTCCCTCGATCAGGGCATCGGTGAAGCGATTGACCATGAACCCGATGCTCAGAACCCCCATCAGGATCAAGGCCACTGTAAACAAACGCCCCCGATCCCCCAGCGGCCTCACCTCCATGAAGCCGACCGTGGTTAGAGTGATGACGCTCATGTAAAAGGCTTCCACCCAAGGCCACTGCTCCACCCCGTGGTACCAGAGGGTACCGATCAAGACAACGCCTAGCAGTGCCCCCCCTCCCAATTGCAGATCGCGGCGGATGCCGGGATCCCTTCCGCCAGCTTGCAAGGGGGAACGCGCCGAAGCCATAGAGCCTAGCCCCTCTAGCCGAGGAAAAAGCAGGAATACAATAGGGAGGAGAAAAGGAGTTGTTGAGCAGGCAGATGCCCGAGTACCTCAAGATTGAGTATCGGATCGAAAAAAGCGGACAGGTAACGGAGACCGTGCTAAACGGCAGCGGCTCGAGTTGTACCCTAGCGACTGCAGGGCTGGAAGCAGCTCTTGGAACAGTGCAAAAACGGGAACTCTTGCCGGAGTTCCACCCGGCAGCAGAAGCAGCCGAGGAATCCCAGGTTTCGCTGCAGCAAACCTGCTAATTTCCTCCCCTTGGCCAAGGTTTTCCCCCTCTACCTGCTCATTTTCTCTTCTTGCCCCCCTTGCCGGCGGCGTTAGCAGCTCGTGCCGCGTCAACTGCGGCCTGGAACAGCCAAACGGCCAAGGGAGCGGCAACGATCAAGATGATACTGGTGGGGCCGACACCAAAGTCTGGCTCACCAGACGCCAACTCGAAGATTGAGCCCACAGCGGCAATGGCGCTGACGCAAGAAACTGCCAGGAGCAGGTAGCCTTTAACAGAGGTGGTCATGGGAAACTCGTTGGGGGACTACAGGTATGGGCTAGCGCCTGTCTAGCCTAAGCCCAGGCTAGCTAGGCATCTCTTTGCAAAAAAGCCCTCTCACTTTTGAGAGAGCTAGCTTTTTCTATACTATGGCCAGGGATCCCCCCCAGCAAGCAGAAGGTGGGATCCCTTGCTTAGGGTCTGACTCACCCCTTGACAATAATCTTGCCAACCATGCCGGCTCCCCGGTGGGGCGTGCAGTAGTAGGTGTACTCACCCGGCGGGACATCGATAAAGGCCGTCTCCACCACTTGGTTGGGAGCGGTGAGCAGGGCCTTGTGGGAGAGCTTAGCTGCCAGGGCCGCATCACCACCCGGTACTTTGTCAAAAACGACGTTGTGGGGATAGACCTTGTTGTTAATCCACCGAACTGTATCCCCTTGCTTGATAGTCAGCGTGGGGGGATCGTAAACGAGTTGGGCCTTATCCGAGCCCATCTTAACCGTGTAGGTTTCAGCAGCAGCAGGGTTGGACAGGAAAGCCACCGCAGCCACCCCAACCGCAAGAGCAAGGAGAATGGTCTGCAGACGCTTCGCTAGGTTAAAAATGAACAACATGGATTCCTCTCAAAACGCAATGGCCGTCGCCCCCGCCTCTGCGGCTGGGCCACCCCTTTCCAGAGTGTCAAGGAAAGGCACCCGGCCAGGCGGCAGTAGGGGCACTCAACTCTACTTAAGATTCTAAGGTGGAACAGCAACACCTACTAGGGCCAGGGGCTGTTTCAGACAGCAGAGCCGCAGGAAGGAACCAGGCTACGGGATTGCCTTGAGTCTTTCTCCTGCCACAAGTTGGCGATGGATCCCAGAGAGAAAGCTGACTATTCCTGAAACAAAATCCGTAGGGTTACCGATGCGGGAAGGGGTAGGTTATCCTAGCCTCTATGCAAAGGACGATGCAGTGTTTCTTTTGCTGTTCTTCGATTGCTTTTTAGGTTGTGTGCAAGATACTAGCTCGTTCGAACTGGGATCTTGCTTAAGATGAATGTGCGGTACTCGTCCATCGCCGGGATCTTAGAATCGCTGGAACAAAGGCAAAACATTCAAGTCTTGGCCCGCTGCATTGGCACAGCCTTGAATTTAGGCAGCCCGCTCAAGATTACAGTACGCTTTCGGAGGCGCAGGGATAACGTCCGCTTCTCGACTCCTGCCAGGTAAGGCTCGCAGCGGCTTTTTAGCCTGGTGAGGTGGGGATCTAGGAGCGCTGATCCCAAGGCCAGTCCTGAGGCAAGCCAATACCTTCAGATCGGTGGAGTCGAAACAGGAGGTCAATTGGGCTCCTGTGTTTTGCAGGACCTCTTTACAATCGATCGAATGGTTATCCCCTCTTGGGGGTGAGCTTAATACTGCTTGACTATCTCAATCCTAAAGAGTAAATCAGTAAACAACAAAAGGGAGTTAACACCCATTTTTGAGCAAGTCTATCAGCCAGCTATTCGGATCCCTAAACTTGCTGAAGGATCCTGGGTAGGTCCTTGCTGACCTCTGCTGCCCGTGGAAGCCTTCCAAACAGTTGGCCGGGAAAACCGCTCTGGAGGGAGGGAGCATGTTATGATTCCATAGCCGAGCTCAGCCGTTACCCTATCTAAGCGCGGCTGGCTGAATCCCCGGCTCAACTTTCCTCGTACTGCAAGCAAAACGACAATGGTAGGCATTCTCCGGCGCCTTTTCGGCTCGCGTGGCCAAGCAGATTCCAATCCCGTCTCAGAGAAGATCGCTCAGCCGGCCAAAAAGCAAGGCAAGCAAGACAACACCTTCTTCCTCCCCCCCGATGAGGCCAAGACCCTTGGCAACATCGAATACATGCGCACCCCTAAGCTCGTGAAGCATACTTTCAAAGACTTTGGCTCTGGCAGCAAGATAGAGGTGGTGGAGGAGGTTTCTTCCTTGAGCAAGGTTAAGCTAGAAAAACAAACCAAAGCTGCTGAACCTGTGGCTGAGCAGAGCTCCCCCACCTCAGATGGCAGCAGCGGAGCAGGCTCACGCCGCCAAGGAGGATCCGACCTAGAGAAGTTCCGCGAGATGGCCCGCAGCTTACGGAAAAAGTAGGCTGGTTGCAAGGGAGTCTTGGGAAGGGATCAGCTTGCGGACTTAACCCGCCAATCAGGACTAGAGGAAAAGCCAATGGCGATCAAGCGAGGCACCCTGGTAAGAGCTATCCGTGAGAAACTGCAAGGCAGCTTGGAAGCTCAGGCCAGTGATCCGATGATCCCCAACTACGTCTTTGAAACTGCTGGGGAAGTAGTGGACATTAGGGGGGACTACGTCCAGATTAAGTTTGGAGCTGTCCCCACTCCCCCAATTTGGCTGCGGGCGGATCAGGTTGAGGAGATTGCAGGCTAAAGGGGAGCAGGAGATGCTCCACCTTGCCACGCGCGAACAACTTCTGCAGCGCAGGCGACTTTTGCGTCAGCAACGGCGCAGTCGCTTTTGGCAGGGGTCCTGGCGCTTGGCTATCTCAGTAGGCGTTCTGACGCTGCTGGTGTTGGGCCTGCGGCAGCCCTACTGGCAGATTCGCCGGCCCGAGCAAATTCAGGTAAGGGGCAGCTACTGGGTGGATCCCGACTGGATACGGGAGCAATTGCCTCTGACCTATCCCGTGAATATCTGGCAGGTGCAGCCGACTGTCTTGGAAAGAGCCTTGCTGGGATCCCCCAGCCGCCCTTCTCCTTTTGAAAGCGTCCAGGTGCAGCGGCGGTTGCTGCCGGTGGGGGTTATTGTCCAAGTGCGGGAACGGCGGCCGATTGCTCGGGCTCGTCAAGGCGGCCAGGCGGGCTGGGTGGATCTGCAGGGCAACTGGCTGCCGCCGGATCCCTACCGTTTCCTCCAGTCTAGGTCTTTGCCTAAGTTGGAGCTGCTGGGCTGGGAAAACCATCCACCGGAGCAATGGGCGCTACTGCTCAAAGCCCTGCAACCTTCCGAATTTCAAATCAGGGCAGTGGATTGGCACTCCGGAGGAGGGATTACCCTGCACACCGAGCTGGGCAATGTTTATCTGGGGCCGCTTTCTGACCGCCTGCCCCTGCAAATTCAAACCCTCAACCAAATGCGGGATCTGCTCCGCTACTGCGAGTGTAGGCCTGAGGAAATTCTCCGGATTGATCTCACCAGCCCCAGTGTGCCCACCTTGCAGCTTACCCCTGCTGCCCTGCAGAGGCGCCGGAAGGATTTGGAGCTGCGCTAGGGATGACTGCAGAGCTGGCGGTAGAAGTTCACCAGTTGTGGGTTGCCTACCCTGGTTGCCCGCCAGTTCTGCAAGGGCTGGATCTAAGAGTTGAAGTTGGCCAGCGTGTAGGGGTTATTGGCCCCAACGGTGCTGGCAAAACTACCCTGTTCCTTGCCCTTGCTGGTCTCTTGCCCCCCTGGGCCGGGCAGATTACGTTGTTGGGTCAGCCGCTGCAGCCCGGCCAGTTTCGGCCGGAGGTGGGGCTGGTGTTTCAGGATCCCGCTGACCAACTGTTTGCCCCCTCCGTGGCCGAAGATGTAGCCTTTGGACTGCGCAATCTGGGCCTGCCTGAAGCGGAGATTACGGCCGCTGTGCAGGCAGCCCTGCAAAGGACCGGCACCTTGCATCTAGCCAATCGCCCACCTCACCACCTTTCCGATGGCGAAAAGCGCTTAGTTGCCCTTGCTGGAGTCCTGGCGATGCAGCCCCAGCTGGTGCTCTACGACGAGCCAACTGCCGGCCTGGATCTGCGATCACGACGACGGCTCATTGCCTTTTTGCAGCAAGCAGGCCACACCTTTCTGCTGGCCTCCCACGATCTGGAGCTTATTCTTGAGGTGTGCAATTGGGTGATCCTCCTGGATCAAGGCCGTATCTGGGCTCAGGGATCCCCAAGGCAGTTGCTAGGCCAAGCCGGCCTCTTGGAAGCCCATGGCTTGGAGGTACCCTCATCGCTGCGCTGTCAAGGAAGGGGTAGCTGAGCTGGGAGCTTTAGGGAAACGAGATGTCAGGAACTATTTGTGAACGGTTAACAACAGTCATGCTTTCTTAATAAAAACTATCACTCTAATTAAAAATGTTGATTTTTATTCAGGACGATTGGGGATATCATTCTGCTTAGGTTGGGGATCCTCGCTCTGAGTCATCTCAGCCAAATTTTTTGTAGTTTCCCAGCAAGGGGTAGGTTGAGCTCAGAGTTAGCAGCTTTGCCCTCCTAAACGATAGCTGCAGTGAAACCGCAATGGCTTCTAGTCGCTCGTTCCCACCTTGTCTGAGGTCGGCTGCTAGGCAGGTCTTTCTCAGGCAGGAAGGGAAAGAGAAGCGCCTAGGGGAGTCAGGGTTGGTTTTACTGAAAGAGCTATCAGTTGAAGCTGGGGCAGAGGATCTTCCCTAAGCCGATAAGGTTGCAAGATCCCGGCAGCAAGCTAAAGGCAGCGACTGCTAGGTTGATCTTCACGGTGTTCAAGAACTAGGTGTTCAAGAGGGGAGAGTTGATATGCCTATTGCAGTTGGAATGATTGAAACGCGGGGGTTTCCAGCAGTAGTGGAAGCAGCCGACGCCATGGTGAAAGCGGCGCGTGTCACCCTGGTGGGCTACGAAAAAATTGGCAGCGGGCGTGTCACCGTGATTGTGCGGGGCGACGTCTCGGAGGTGCAGGCCTCGGTAGCTGCTGGCTTGGAGTCTGCCAAGCGGGTCAGTGGGGGTGAGGTTCTCTCCCACCACATCATTGCTCGGCCCCATGAAAACCTGGAGTACGTGCTGCCCATTCGCTACACCGAAGCAGTGGAGCAGTTTCGCACCTAGGCCGCAAGCTGGAAGAGTTCCAGCCCCCCCCTAAACCCATCTCAGTGTAAGGAGTCCCTATGGCCATCGCAGTTGGAATGATTGAAACGCTGGGCTTCCCAGCGGTGGTAGAAGCGGCCGACGCCATGGTGAAAGCAGCGCGCGTCACCTTGGTAGGCTACGAGAAAATTAGCAGTGGGCGCGTTACCGTGATCGTGCGGGGTGATGTCTCTGAGGTACAGGCCTCAGTAGCTGCCGGCATCGAAGCCGTAAAGCGGGTCAACGGTGGCCAGTTGCTCTCGTGGCACATCATTGCCCGTCCCCACGAAAACCTGGAGTACGTGTTGCCCATTCGCTACACCGAGGATGTGGCCCAATTCCGCGAAGGGGTCAATGCCATTCGTCCCTTCACGCGTCCCTAGATGCGTATCGCGATTGTACGGGGTACCGTCACCAGCACCCAGAAGGATCCCAGCCTGACGGGCGTCAAGTTCCTGGTGGTGCAGTATGTCGATCTCGAGGGCCGGCCGCAGCCAGACTATGCTGTGGCTGCTGATCCAGTGGGGGCCGGCGCCGAGGAATGGGTGCTGGTTAGCCAAGGTAGCGCGGCTCGCCAACCGCGGGGAAATGAAACCCGTCCTTTAGATGCAGTGGTGATGGCAATTATTGACACCGTTAGCATCGACGGTCGCTCCCTCTACAACAAGCGCGAGCAACGCTAGCTGGGATCCTTCCCTTTCCTCCTCTGATTTGGTCTAGAGGCTCACGGTTATGCCTGCTCAAACCTATGCTGCGCCGCCAACGCCCTGGTCGCGTCGCTTGGCGGAACCCACCATTCATCCCTCTGCTTACGTCCATTCCTTTTCCAATCTCATCGGGGATGTGCGCATCGGCGCCCAGGTGCTCATTGCCCCTGGAACCTCCATCCGCGCAGATGAAGGATCCCCCTTCTACATTGGCGACGGCTCCAACATCCAGGATGGGGTGGTGATCCACGGTCTGGAAAAAGGGCGGGTCATCGGGGAAGATGGCCAGCCCTACTCCGTGTGGATTGGCAAGAATACCTCCATTGCCCACATGGCCTTGATTCACGGGCCAGCCTATGTGGGCAACAACTGCTTCATCGGCTTCCGCTCCACCGTGTTCAATGCGCGGGTGGGAGATGGCTGCATCGTCATGTTGCACTGCCTCATCCAGGATGTGGAGATCCCGCCAGGCAAATATGTGCGCTCCGGCTCCATCATTACCAACCAAGCGGAGGCCGACCGGCTGCCGGATGTCCAAGATAGCGATGCCAAGTTTGCGCAGCACGTCATCGGCATCAACCAAGCTCTGCTGGAGGGCTACCACTGCAGCGAGAACCTTGTCTGTATTGCTCCTATCCGCAACGAGCTGCTGCAAGCCCGCGCTTCTGGTTCCTCAACTCCGGAGTCTTCCTCCTCTCTTGCCAATGGGCACAACGGCAGCGGCTCCCTTCTTAGCCCAGAGGTGGTAGAGCAGGTACGCGCCCTCTTGGCCCAAGGCTACCGCGTGGGTCTGGAATACGCTGACCCTCGTCGCTTCCGGGTCTCCTCTTGGCAGAGCGAAAGCCCTATCCTCAGCACCCACGAGGCCGAGGTGGTGCAATCGCTGGGGGCCCTTCTGGCAGCCCACCGTGGGGAGTATGTGCGCCTGTTGGGGATCGATCCCAAAGCCAAGCGGCGGGTGCTGGAGCAGATTATCCAAACCCCAGAAGGGCCGGCACCCCCTTCCGGATCCTCCAGCCGGGTTTCGGTTGCTATGCCAGGCTCCAGTAGAGCGGAACTGCGCCTAGAGGAGGAGATCCAAACCCTGGTGGCCCAAGGGTACCGCGTTGGTCTGGAAGTGGCCGATGCTCGTCGCTACCGCACCTCCTCCTGGCAGACCTTGGGCACTTTCAGCGGCTCTGTCCAGGAGATCCTAACGGCTGTGCGGGCAGCCCTGGCCGAGCATGCAGGAGAGTACGTGCGCCTATTGGGGATCGATCCCAAAGCCAAGCGGCGGGTGCTGGAGAAGGTGATTCAAACGCCCCAAGATCAGGTAGGCAGCAGTTCGGCAGAAGGGGGCGCAGCTGCAGGTGCGGCTTCTGGGGCAGAAGGCAGCAGTGCCAGCCTGGATTTGGAGCTGCAGGAGGAGGTCCACCGGCTACTGGCCCAGGGCTACCGCATTGGCTATGAATACGCTGACGAGCGCCGCTTCAAAACCTCCTCCTGGCAGAGCGGGCCTATCCTTCGTGGCCAGCGGGGGCCAGAGGTGTTAACTGAGCTGAGGGCGGCGCTGGCAGAGCACCAGGGTCACTACGTTCGCCTGCTGGGGATCGACCCCAAAGGGAAGAAGCGGGTCTATGAGCGCATCATCCAAACCCCCAGCGGTAAGCCGCCTACTTCTGCGCCAGCGGCTCAAGGCTCGCCAGGGGCAGCAGCTTCCCCTGCACCCGGGGCTAGGCGTCTTAGCAGCGAGGTGGTGGCGCAAGTCCAGCAACTGCTTAGCCAAGGCTACCGCATTGGCACCGAGCATGCTGACAAGCGCCGCTTCCGCACCTCCTCTTGGCAAAGCTGTAGCCCCATTGAAGCCACGCAACTGGATCAGGTGGTAGCGGCGCTGGAGGCCTGCCTAGAGGAGCATCGCGGCGAGTATGTGCGCCTGCTGGGCATTGACCCCAAATCTAAGCGGCGGGTACTGGAGCAGATCATCCAAACCCCTTGAGGGATCTCCCTCTTGCCCGAGCCCTGTTGGTTCCGGGTTGGTTTCCATCCAGCCCCCTAGCCATGAGAAGCACCCTAGCTTCCCCCTTGCCCCCCTCCCCCCAGCCACGTGCCTGGCCCGCGCAGAACGGTAAAGCCCACTACGTGGTCAGTGGGGAGGTAGAAATAGAGGAGGGAGCAAGCATTGGGGCAGGGGTGCTGTTGCGGGCTAACCCCGGCTGCCGCATCCACATTGGGCGGAACGTTTGCATTGGCGCAGGATCTATCCTCCACGCCTGTGGGGGATCCCTAGTGGTGGAGGCGGGGGCTACTTTAGGGAGGGGGGTGCTGGTGATTGGGCAAGGCACCATCCGCGAAAATGCCTGCATTGGTGCCGAGGCTACCCTGCTCAACTGTTCCGTCCTCAGCCAGGCAGTGATCCCTCCCAGCTCGCTGCTTGGGGATCCCACCTGGGGGAGAGAGCAAGAGAGGGTTGTCTTTCCCCAGACAGAGTCTAGGGAGGCAGAGAGGGTGCAAGAGCTGCCCGCAGCTACCCCACCGACGGTGTCCGAGGCCCCTCCTCCTTCTCCTGAAGCAGCGGGTGGAGACAAGGCAACCCCTCGGGAGGAGGCAGCTGCGCCAGGGCAAGAAGAGTTGGGGGGGCGCAAGCTCAACGGGATACCAGGCCGGGCAGAGTTGGATCGGCTGCTGGGCAAGATCTACCCTCACCGCCAAGTCCTCTCCTCGCGGCATGGAGGGTTGTGAGAGCTACACTGGCATCAAGAAGTAGAGGGCCATGTCCACTGCTCTAGGCCTCATCCAGACACGCAGCTTCCCGGTCATTGTCCGCATTGCCGACGCCATGACCAAGTCGGCAGGCGTAACTCTCATTGGCTTTGAGAAGATCTCGGGCGGCTACTGCACAGCAATCGTGCGCGGGAACATTGCCGATGTGCGCATTGCCATTGAAGAAGGGATTGAGGTAGCCCGCCAGTTTAATCAGGAGGAGATCTCCAGTCTGGTGATCCCAAGGCCCCTGCCTAACTTAGAGGCAGTGCTGCCCATCAGCAGCAAGCTGTCTCAATTGGCCCAAAGTCGGGGCTACAGCCGCCTCAGCAACCTAGCTGTGGGCCTGCTGGAGACCCGTGGCTTCCCGGCCATGGTGGGGGCTGCTGACACAATGCTGAAAACAGCGGATGTGCAGCTGGCTGCCTACGAGACAATTGGCGACGGCCTATGTACGGTCATCATTCGAGGTACAGTCTCCAATGTGGCCATTGCCATCGATGCGGGCATGTACGAGGCCGAGCGCATTGGCGAGCTCAACGCCGTGGCTGTGATCCCACGCCCCCTCGATGAGCTAGAGCAGGCGCTGCCAGTGGCCAGTTGTTTTGTTGCTCAACCGGTTACCCTGCCAGTGGCGATCCCTCAAGCTCAGGCAGAAGAGGTACAGCGCAGCGAGAGGGCGGGAGAGCGGCTCCCGGTCTATTGGGAACCGCCAGGCCCTCGCTAGAGCAACTCAAGCAGGAGAAAAAAATGCTAGGCTACTGGAAGACCTGGGTCCGTGCGGCTTAGACGCCCAAACCGTGTCAGGATCGGAAGATAGCAGCACTACGGGATGCTCTGAGCAGGCGCGTCAACCCAGGTCGCCCTTTTCCTGCACCTGGATTTTTGTTCCGCTGGCCCTGGCAGGGCACCCCCTATGGCTGAGAAGGACAACCCCCTCGCCAACTTGGCTGAGAAAGCTTTCTACTTTGGGATGGGCCTGGCTGCTTTGGTGGCCGACAATGCCCCCAAGGTGGCTGGGAGTGCTAGAGACCGCCTGCTGGAGCTGCGCAAGCAGGTGCAAGCCTTAGTGGATGAATTGGTAGAGTTGGGGGCAATGAGAGCCGAGGAGGCGCGGGCCTACATGGACGCCATTGCCGCCAATGCTAAGCGCAAGGAAGAGGGGGAGCCTGCTAGTGGCCCCCGCAAAATCACTATCGAAGACATGGGTGGAACAGAGCTAAAAGGGAGCGCTGCCATTGAGCTGTCGGAGGCAGCTCGCCTGCGCCGGCAGATTGCTGAGCTGCAGGCAGAACTGGAACGCATCAAGAAGGAGACAGGGAGAGCCTAGGCCTTGCTAGAGACAAGAAGGGCTTCCTACTCCTGTAGAAGGCAGCCCGCCACGGCAACTCTCCAGTAACGCGTCCTGGAGGACTCGAACCCCCGACATCCGGTTTTGGAGACCGACGTTCTACCAACTGAACTAAGGACGCATTAGGAAGCAGCCTTCTACCCAGCTTAGCAGGTTCGCCCCCATCTTTAAAGGGCTCCCCCCTGAAGATCTTCCTTGGCCTTGATACGTGTGGCTTTGCCTACCCGCTTCCTCAGGTAGAACAGCTTGGCGCGGCGCACTTTACCCCGCCGGAGTACCTGAATGGACTCAATGCGCGGCGAGTGAACCGGGAAGACCCGCTCCACACCAATACCCTGGAAAACCTTGCGTACTGTGATGGTGCGGTTAAGACCGGTGTGACGCATGGCAATGACAGTGCCTTCAAAAGCTTGCACTCGCTCTTTGCCACCCTCTTGAATGCGTACCCCCACCCGCACCTGATCGCCGACGTGGATCTCGGGGAGATCCGACTTCAAGTAGTCCGCCTCCACAGAGCGGAGGATTGCCTCGGGGTTAATGCGAGCGTTCATGGCTCTCCGGCGCTCTCAGCAGTCAATCATGGTAGCAATCCTCTTGCTTTTTGTACAAGTTTCCAGGGTTCCGAAGAGCCAACCCACCTCAGAAGACTTGGCTTGCCCCCTCTCTTTTTTTCAATGGCCTAGGTAGGCTAGAAGTAAGCCCTTGGAAGAGGCGGGAGACTTCGTGGTCCTGCATCCCAATAAGCCCCAGACAGAATCCCTGCCCCCTGCCAAATCGGCAGACCAGCCCTTGGCCCAGGCCGGATCCCGTAGGAAAGGATGGCCTACTGGCTGGATTCTCCTAGGTTTGCTCCTGGCTAGCTTGGGAGGGGGTGGTATCTGGGCTCAGCGGTATCTCGAGCAGCAGAGGGTGCAGCGCCTGCAAAGGTTGACAGTGCCCGTCGAGGTAAGGGATCTAAGCCAACGGCTGCGGGTAAGCGGCCAGGTGCAGCCCATTCGCCAGGTGAATGTTAGCCCGCGGGAGGCAGGCCGCTTGGCGGAGCTGCTGGTGGATCAGGGGGATGAGGTGGTGGCAGGGCAGGTGCTGGCTCGTATGGACTACGGGGATCTAGCCAGTGGCATTCGCCAAGCCCAAGCCCGCATCCAAGAGTTGCAGGCCCGACTGGCGGAAGTGCAAGCCGGTGAGCGACCCCAGGTCATTGCGGCAGCCCAGGCCAGGGTAGAGGCGGCGCGGTCGCAGGTGGACTTGGCCCAAAAGGAGCTGGAGCGGATTCAGGCGCTAGTGCAGGAGGGAGTGGTGGCCCGCAGCGAGCTGGATCAACGGCTGGCTCGCCTGGAACAAGCGCAAGCGGACTTGCAAGCTGCCCAACAAGAGCTGGAGCGGCTGCAAGCGGGTAGCCGCCCAGAAACGCTGCAGCAGATCCAAGCCCAGATTGCGCAGGCGCAAGCCGAGCTGGCTCAGCGGCAATCTCGCCTGGCCGAGGCCGAGATCCGGGCGCCTTTTTCCGGTGTGGTGGTGCAGCGCTTTGCGGAAGTGGGATCCTTTGTAACTCCCACAACCGTAGCTCCCGAAGCCACCGCTGCTTCCTCCAGCTCCATTCTGACGCTGGCCCAGGGGATTGAAGTGCGGGCCGAGGTGCCGGAGGCGCAGATTGCCCAGGTGCGGGTGGGCCAGCCGGTGGAGATCCAATCTTTGGCCTATCCGGATCGCGCGGTGCGAGGGCAGGTGAAGCGAATTGCTCCAGCTACGGTGGTGGTGCGAGAAGTTACAGTCTTCCGGGTCTTCATCGAGCCAGAGGCAGGGGCGGACTTTTTGCGCATTGGCATGAATGTTGCGGTAGATTTTCTCGGAGAGCAGTACCCCCAAGCCCTCACCGTGCCCTCGGTGGCCATCCTGCGGGAGGGAGGCCAAGAGGGAGTAATCCTTTTGGATCCGCAAACTCAGCGGCCCATCTACCGAGCGGTAAAGACAGGCCTCACCCAGGGCGGGATCACCCAGGTGCTCTCCGGCCTCCAGGCGGGGGATCGGGTTTTTACGGCGCTGCCGCCCGGAGTAAGCCTGCAGAGTTTGCTCCCGCAAGAGCGCCGTCCTGGTAGAACTGCAGGAGGCAGGCCACACCCATGAGCCTTCTGGTTGCCGCCAAAATGGCTTGGCAAATGGTGCGACGGCACCGCCTGCGCACAGGCTTGAGTATGCTGGGGATCCTCATTGGCAACGCAGCAGTGGTGGCCATTGCGGGCTTTGGCCAGGCTGCCCAAGAGCTGGCTGTAGACCAGTTTCGCGCCTTGGGCACCAATTTGCTCATCGTCTTTTCTTCCAGCTTTGGCATAGTGGATGCCAGCAACGCCCGTCCTCTCACCCTCGACGACCTGCGGGCGATTGCGGCGGAAGTGCCTGCTGTAGCGGCAGCTGTTCCCAGCCTGGTCGTCAATGTCCGAGCTGTGCGGGGCGGGGTGGACCGTCGCTACGAGGCCACAGGTACCTGGCCAGAGTATTTGTCGGTGCTCAATTTGGAGGTCGAGGAGGGCCGCTTCCTCACGCCGGCAGACATCGAGGAGCAGCGGCCGGTGGTGGTGCTGGGCAGTGAGGCCGCCCGTGAGCTGTTTGGCTTAGATCCCGCCGCCGCTATTGGGGAGACGCTGCTGCTCAACAACTTGCCCTTTGAGGTCATTGGCACTTTGCGCCCCAAGCCGACAGTGTTTGGCAACAACGATGCCCGCCTGTTTTTGCCGGTGGATGTGGTGGCCAACCGCTTTGTTGGACGGCGCTCTCCCTATGGGCTGGAGCTGACGGCCATCTTCGTCTCGGCCCGCTCTGAAGCGGATCTGCCAGCTGCCGAGTTCCAAATCCGCAACCTCCTGCGACAGCGGCACCAGCTGGTGGGGGAGGATGACTTCGTCATCCGCAACCAGAAGGTGTTGCTGGATGGGGCAGCTAGGATTCTAACCCTGCTGCGGGTATTGCTAAGCGGCACAGCAGCGCTCTCGCTGCTGGTGGGTGGGGTAGGGATCATGAATGTGATGTTGATCTCGGTGGCAGAACGCACGCCTGAGATTGGCTTGCGCAAGGCAATTGGGGCCGACAGTCGGCAAATCCTGCAGCAGTTTGCAACCGAGGCTATCCTGATTGCGGTCAGCGGGGGAGTAGCCGGGATCCTCCTTAGCAGCGGCCTGCTGGTGGCAGTGCGGATATTTACCCCCTTGGCCACCACCGTCGATCCGGTGGCAGTAATGGTGTCTTTTTCCCTCTCGACGGCAACTGGACTGGTCTTTGGCATTTTCCCGGCCCGCAAAGCGGCGCAACTGGATCCCATTGAGGCCCTGCGAGCCTAAGGTCCGCCCTCTGTAGGATAATGGGAGCCCACAGGTAGATATGAGTTGCCCGCTGTTGGCTAAGGAGCTTTCCCTTGGACAAAGAGCGAGTAGAGGTAATTGTCCCGGCCACTACCGCCAACCTGGGGCCAGGATTTGATTGCATAGGGGCAGCTCTGCAGCTCTACAACCACTTCCAATTTCGCAAGCTCCCCGCTGGCCTTAGCATTCACTATCGCGGCAGCGATCATGTAAGCCAGAGCAAGGACAACTTGGTGTATCGCGCCTTCTGTCGTGCCTTCGAGCTGCTGAGCAAGCCGGTGCCAGGAGTGGAAATTGAGATTACCCTCAACGTGCCCCTGGCGCGGGGTCTGGGCAGTTCTGCCACTGCCATTGTCGGCGGCCTGTTGGGAGCCAATGCCATCGGATCCCTCAACCTGGCCCCTGAGACCCTCCTCCAGTTGGCTATTGCCCTCGAAGGTCACCCCGACAACGTAGTGCCTGCCCTCCAGGGCGGCTGTCAGCTCTGTGTGCAGGGCCAGCAGGGGCAGTGGGTGTTCTGCCCGGTGGAGTGGCACGAGCGCATCGGGATTGTGGCGGCGGTGCCTAACTTCAAGGTCTCCACCCAGGCTGCCCGCGCGGTCCTGCCCAAGTCCGTCAGCTTGGCCGATGCAGTTTTTTCCAGCAGCCATCTGGGACTGCTCATCCGCAGCTTGCAGTCGGGGCGGGTGGACTGGCTAAAGGTGGCCTTGCAGGATCGGCTGCACCAACCGGCCCGCATGGAGTTAATCACTGGTTTCAAGCCGGTCCAAGCGGCAGCCCTAGCTGCAGGAGCCTACGGGGTGGTGATCAGCGGGGCTGGGCCTACCCTCTTAGCTTTCTGTGCGCCTGAGGAGCGAGAACGGGTGGGAGCGGCCATGGTTAGCGCCTGGGCCCAGCTGGATATTGAGGCGGAGGCGAAACCCCTCAGTTTGGATTGGCAGGGGGGACGGGTAGTCATCCATTCTGGAGATGGGGAGCTACCTGAGAGGTCTTGACCACAAGGCGGAACAAGCCTAGGCTTTGGTGCTCTGCACTGCTGGGGTGAGCCCAGACAGGGGAGTTGTCCGTTCGTAACAGTGGGCGTATTGCTGCCGCCAACCAAGGCAACCCACGGCAGGGAATGCTAGAAGTCATGCCCCTAGAGGTAGGAGCAGCCACCAGGTGCTTGGCCTAGAAACATGTCGGGGGGAGCGGAGTCCGCACTCTTGCCCAGGGCCGTAGATGTCCCCCCCCTGCAGGGCTAGGAGGATGTCAGCTAGCAGAGGTTGCGCTGGGGGGAGCTGCCTCGGCAGAGGGAGATCAGTTGCCATTAGGCAGTTACTCCAGCAACAAGCCAGGGGGCCCAGTTGGAGGTGAGACAGTGCTATGGGTAAGATACAGGGAGGATAGAGGTAAAGCTCAAGAGAGAGAGACAAGAGAGGTGGCTGGGCCTATGACTCGGTAAGTAAGACAGAGGAAGAAAGATGGCGGGGAAGCTATTGTATTCAAACTAACTATAACTAACTGGCCCTGGAAGATTTTAGCTCGAAGCTCTCCGAAGGCTGAACTTTGTGGGAAAGCGTGACATCTTATCCTAAGTTGTGACGGAGCTGAAATGTTGACTTCGTGGAGAGGGCGTTTTCTCTAGAATGGGATCGCTAGGTTGGACTACCGAAAAAAAACGGTGCCCTCCAGCAGAGAAAGGACTTCCTTCCGCTAAGACAAGTGGCTAGACTGCTCCTATGCACCCCCCCCTAACCTTAGTCTGCAAGCTAGCCCTCCCTCCGGCACAGGCGGCTGGAGCTACCTTGCGGGCTTACATGCTCTGCACCGCCAGCGCTAATGCCGCTGCTTGCCACTATGCTAACAGCCAGGTTGCGCGGGAGATAGTTAGCCCTGTCTGCATTCAGAACCAGGTGCACTGCTCCGGAAAGCCTGCAGCCCCCAAGCAGGAGCAGAGGAGGCGGCAGCCGCGCTCCAAGAGGCAACGGCAACAAGCCAACGGTAGGACATTCTACCAGTTGTGGCAGTTTAGAGCGCTCCGAGCCGCTAAAGCAAATGCTCACAAGGCAATTAGAGCAGGTGGCGCGGTAGTACGGGTGCTGTCTGCCTACAGCTCCCAGACCTGCCACTGGCGCTGGTGGAGTGGTCAGGGGGAAGAGAAGCGTTTTAGTGCTCCGCGCCGCTTGCGCGTTCGCGTTACCAGCGCGCGTCGCCTACAGGGCGTCAACCCAGCTGGTGGGTGGGACTCCAATGCAGCCAAGGTAATTGCTCTAGCGGGGGCTGCCCTTGTAAAGCAGCCCAGAGACCTGTGGTTGGCTTGCCAACTGCAGGGCTACTTAAAGCCCCTGGCTACTGCTTCGCGGAAGCAAGCTATAGCTGACTCTTTCTCTTGCCCTTTTGCAGTTTAGTCCTTACCCTAGGCAATGGACGATGCCATGACTCCTGAGATGATACGCCAATTTTGGTCTTTGGTCAGTGAGATTGGCAGACCAGATTGGCTCAATCAGCGTGACGATGACTTGGTCAATCTCCTCCTAAGTGCCTGCCAAAAAAGACATGCCCTTAGCACTGTCGATACCTCAGTTCTCAACCGCTATATCACCCTCCGCCTGCCCCTGATCCGTGAAATTGTCGTGAACTAAGTAGGGGAGGAGAATTTTCCCTGTCATGGTGGTTGCACGGATCACTTTGCTGGTCTATGGGGCGCTGCTTTTGGTAGGCGGAGCAGTCGGCTATGGGAGAGGCAAAAGCTTCAAGTCCTTGGTTGGAGGTTTGGTGGGAGCTGTCCTCAGCGGGGTTAGCTATGGACTTCTGGGGATGGATCCCCGCTGGGGGCTGGGCCTGGGCTTGGGGACGGCGGCGCTGGGATCCCTTCTTTTTGCGCTGCGCTACCGCAAAACCGGCAAATTTCTGCCCGCGGGTCTGATGTTGGGGGTGAGCTTGGTGGCTCTTCTCCTCCTAGGCTTTAGCTTCGGCTCGGTCTAGGCCGGAGACAAGCCTGCTTAGCTGTCGGTTCCAGGCTCTGGAAGAAAGTCTGGGGTTACCGCGGTGCAACTCGATAGAAGCGCGTGGTAGCTACCCACTCGGTGGCAGGGATCTCCTCAACGACAATGGCGCGGGCGATGGCGTCGCCCAGTTGGGATCCCTGTACCCGCAGGCGGGCAAAGGAGCTGCCCTGCTCAAAAGAGGCGATCTCCTGGAAGTTGAGGGGACGAAGGGAGGCCACCGCCAATACTTGGGCTTGGCCAAAGGGCGGGGCAATGGTTAGGCGGTAGCGGGCACCGGGGGGTGGGAAGGTGCGCACTTCGCCGGCCCGCAGAAACTCGTTTCCACCCGAGAAGCGGTTGGGCAAAATCAAATGGGTGCGGCCATCGGCCTGGATGCTGAAGAGGTAGACGTAGGCGTCGCGATTGGTGCTCAAGGTAATGGCAATCGGCTCGCCAGGCCGGTAGATGGGGTTAGAGCCACGCCGATCCAGCTCCAGATTTACCTGCAAGTCGGAAGGTACTGGGTTGACGAGGATGGAGCGGGTGCCGGTTTCCAGGCGAGTGTCGGCCAGTTGTAGCCTTGGCAGCGGGGAGTAGAGGCCCAGCGTCTGCGGGAAAACAACGCTGGCCGGAGCCATCGACAGCCCCAAAGCCAGCGGCAGGAAGAGCAGTTTGGCGTTCATGGTTCACCCCTGATTAGCGGCTATGTTCATCCTAGGAAGGGGCAGAGTTTTGCCAGAGCAGGCTTCGCGCAATCTGAGATCCCCTGCTGAGGCAGTTTCCCCTGCCCCAGATGGCAGGCCCAGCGGGGAAAAGGCGCTGAACCGCTTCTCACCATTGGGGTGGGAAAACCGGGAGATCCCGTCTGGCAAGGGCTAAGCTGCAGATCAGGGATCCCTCCTCTTTGGACTCAAACTTGCCTATGGCCAGCAACAGTTACCAAGAGGGCATTGCCGCGGTTCAGGCGGGCGATTTTCCGGCGGCTATCCAGGCGTTTCGCCGAGCAGTTACCGAGGATCCCACGCACACCGAAGCTCGCTATAAGCTGGCCTGGGTGCTGGGTATGAGTGGCTATCTGGATCCAGCCCTGGCCGAACTGGAGGCGGTGGTGGCGGCGGATCCCAGCCATGTTGCAGCCCACTACAACCGCGGGGCACTGCTCTTGCAAAAGGCTCAACTGGAAGCAGAGGTGGATGGCCAGATCGATCTAGACGTCCTGCGGCAGGCGGAAGAGGCCTTTCAGACCGTGATGCGCTTGGATCCCACCGATCAACGGGCCTACGCCTTTCTCACTTTGGTCAAGCGGGCCATCCGCAACTATCAGTCGCCCGCGCAGCCTTCTAGCCGCAGTGACGAGTAAACCCCCTGAGCCAGCACCTCATCCCTGCCCAGGGCGGCGCTAAAAGCCCATTAGGCGGGCTACAGCCGTCAAATCGGGGGCAACCCCCGTGTGGATGGGGGCGGATCCCTGCTGAGCGGCCGTGTCGGGATCCTTGAGGCCGTTGCCGGTGAGCACGCACACTACCTGGGCGCCAACGGGCACTTGATCCCGCCATTTCAGCAATCCGGCCACTGCAGCAGCACTGGCTGGCTCGCAGAAGATCCCTTCCTCCGCTGCCAGCAGACGATAGGCAGCCAAGATCTCCTCGTCAGTTACACTGTCCACTCGGCCACCGCTGACCTGGACAGCCGCCTTGGCCTTTACCCAGCTGGCAGGGTTGCCAATGCGGATGGCCGTGGCCACCGTCTCTGGATGTTCCACCACGCGATTGAGGACAATGGGAGCGGCGCCGGCCGCCTCAAAGCCGTAGAGATGCGGGCGGCGGCTGGCCTTGCCTCGCTGGTAGTAGTGGCAAAAGCCCATCCAGTAGGCGGTGATGTTGCCGGCATTGCCCACGGGGATACAGAGCCAGTCGGGGGCATCTCCCAAAGCATCCACCACCTCGAAGGCGGCAGTTTTCTGTCCCTCCAGCCGAAAGCGGTTGACAGAATTGACCAGGGCCACCGGGTAGACTTCCGCCAGTTGCCGCACCATGGCCAGCGCCTGGTCAAAGTTGCCCTGAATGGCGATGATCTCCGCCCCGTACATGAGGGTTTGGGCCAGCTTGCCCTTGGCCACATAGCCATCAGGGATCAGCACATAGGCCCGCAAGCCCCCTTTAGCTGCATAGGCCGCGGCTGCTGCTGAGGTATTGCCGGTGCTGGCACAAACGATGGCTTCTGCCCCTGCCTCTTTGGCTTTGGACACCGCCATGGTCATGCCCCGATCCTTGAAGCTGCCGGTGGGGTTGAGGCCTTCCAACTTTAGGTATACCTGGCAGTCTCGCCCCAGCCGTCGGCTCAGGGCGGGAGAGGGGATCAGAGGGGTATTACCTTCATGCAGCGTCACTACGGGGGTGCGGGGGCTGACGGGGAGCCACTCCCGGTAGTGCTCAATGATGCCGGGCCAGAGCCCCACTTGGGCGCGGGATCCAGCCCTACGAGGGGAATGGACGGGATTCGGGGTCACCATGCTGCAGAGAGGTCGAGGCCAACGGAAGGGCGAGCTCCTTAACTTTAACTGTTTGGGGAGCGGTTGTAGCCAGCAGGAGGGAGACCCGCCTACCTCCCCCGTATACAGGGGGAGATTGGGCACAATAGGGCGGTGGTGCCGCCTGCCTACACTTTGCAGACCTGTCACTGGTGTTTGTGGCTTGGCCAGCGGGCAGGGAAGCGCTTTCGTTGCGTAGCGCTAAAGCCTGCTCCGTCCTGCTTAGCAGTCGGGCTCGGGTAGTTTACGCAACGGCTGTAGGGCTAGCGCCTGAGCCAACGCTTGCAGCTTGAGGCGGATCTCGGCCATCTCCTGGGTGGGGTTGGAATCGGCCACGATGCCGGCACCAGCATACAGGCGGGCCCGCTCCCCCTCGATCAGAGCCGAGCGGATCCCAACCACCAGCTCGCCGTTGCCCTGCAAGTCCACCCAGCCCAAAGGGGCGGCATAGCTGGCGCGATCGAAGGGCTCCACCTGCTCCAGCCACTGCAGCGCCGCCTGCTGCGGATAGCCTCCTACAGCGGCGGTGGGGTGGAGCTGGGCCAATAGGTCAAATAGATGCACACCAGCGGGGAGCTCCGCCTCGATTACCGTTTGCAGATGCTGGATGTTGGCCAAACGGCGCAGCTGTGGCTGAGGGGAGATGCGGGGCTCCATCCCCAGCCGGCCCAGAGCTTCCTGGATCGAGTGCACTACCCACTGGTGTTCACGCCGGTCTTTGGCGCTACGGAGCAATTGCTTGGCCAGCATCCGGTCTTGGTGGCCGTTGGCGCCGCGGGCAACGGAGCCGGCCAGGGCATCAATCTGCACCCAGCCTTGCCACACTGAGAGTAGCCGCTCTGGGCTGGCTCCCAAAAAGATTTGGGGAGGAGAATCCCTCTTGCTTTCTAAGGCAAAGGCAAAGACGCTGCAATCGGGGTGATGGGCCTCCAGATAGGCCAGCAGCGAGGGGATAGCAGGGGGAGAGGGCAAGGCCAGATCCACTGCTTCCGCCAGCACCACTTTTTCCAGAGATCCCGCCTGAATTGCTTGCAGGGCTTTTTCAATTCGCGCTAAGAGGGCCTCTTCCGCCACTGCCACCTCCAGGGGTGGCTGGGGCTTCCAGGCAGGCAAGGGGGCCTCGGCAAGGCGCTGCATGCGGGCAAAAAAAGCAGCAATCTGGCTGGCCAGTGCTGCCGGGTCGCTGTCGGGGCCAATTTCCAGGTTGAGCCGCGCCACCGTCAACCCCCCCTGCACCTGCAATAGCTGCCAGCGGGGCAGAACCAGCGCTGCCCCTCCACCGCTGTTGGGGGCAAAGCCAAAGCGGCAGAAGCACAAGGGACGCTCCTGCTGGCTGCGGGGGGACGCTGGGGGGGAGCCGGGAGCGCTATGGACATGGGGCTGGAGCCCTTGCACAAAGGCCCGTGCTGCCTCAAATCTCCCCTTTCCCGAAAGGTCGAGCTGCCGCAGGGATCCCCATCCCAGCACTCGCACCCGTTCCCCTTGCGTCTGGTGGGAGAGGTAGCAATAGCCGGGGGAGCGGTTGGGGGCGAGCAAGTCCAACTGCCGGGCCAGCGCTGCCAGCGGATCTAACCCTGCGATGGGTTGCCATAGGCTGAGAATCTGGGGGATCCCCCGCGCTCGCGCCATCTCTTGGCAGGCCGCTAGCAAGGGATCCCAAAAGTGTTCTGCCTCTCCTGGCCCGGCCGAGGCGTGAATGGGCGGCCAGGCTCTGGGCCCTTCCGGGCATCCGGACGCACCCTTCCAGGGGAAAAGAGAAGAAGTCATGCGCAAGCAAAAGAGGACGATCCCACCTTGGCCGAAAACAGGACAAGCGTCATCGCAACCGGCAGGGGAAGCTGCAGAAGGGCGTTTCAGGATAGGTAGATTAAAAGAGCAGCCGGCGGCTTAGGCTCGCCAGCGCCGGATCCCAGGCGCTTCTTTACAGATTGCAAAGTTTCTTAGCATCCTTGGGGAGGGGAGCGGAAGCACCCTAACCTAGCAAATACAGAACCCAGAGAGAGCCAGACCCAACATGCTCGCACAGCCGGAGCCGTCGAAGAGAACCTGCAGAGCTCCAGAGACCAGTCAAGTCCAGCTTGCCGAGAAGGGCGCTTGGGAGGATCACTCTCGGCGGCAGTTGTGGATGGCTGCCCTCAAGCCGCCCATGTACAGTGTGGCCATCATGCCCATCTGGGTGGGATCCGCCATCGCCTATGCCCAGGTGGGGGTGATGGATGTGGGGGTTTTGCTGGTGTTTCTGGGAGCGGCCATTTGCCTTCTGGCTTGGGTTAACATCAGCAACGATGTCTTTGATGCCCAGACAGGGGTGGACAAAAACAAGCTCCACTCGCTGGTCAACCTAACCGGCAGGCCGGAGCAGGTGTTCTGGGCTGGCAATGCCTTCCTGGCTCTGGGGTTGGCAGGGATCCTCTGGCTGAGCTGGCGGCAGGCGGATCCCACAGTGTTGCTGTTGGTACTGCTGGCCTGCGGGCTAGGCTACGCCTACCAGGGGCCGCCGCTACGCCTAGGCTACCAAGGTCTAGGGGAGATCCTCTGTTTTTTGAGCTTTGGGCCGCTGGCGGTTTTGGCTGCCCACTATAGCCAAAGTCAGACCTGGTCGCTGCCGGCCTTGGCAGCCTCGCTGGTGGTGGGAATGGCAACCAGTTTAATCTTGTTTTGCTCCCATTTCCATCAGGTGGAAGATGATCTGGCTGCCGGCAAGCGCTCGCCGGTGGTTCGCCTAGGCACCCGCCGTGCTGCCCGTCTCATCCCCTGGATCTGCGGCAGTATCTTTGGCTTGCTGCTGCTGTTTGTCGGGCTAGGGACTTTCCCCGCTTGGACACTGCTGGGTTTTGCCGGGATCCCCTTTGCAGTACGGCTTTCCCGCCTGCTGGGCACCTATTACGATCAGCCGCAGCGGATTAGTCATTCCAAGTTCATTGCGGTTGGCCTCCACTTTTGGCTAGGGCTGTTTCTGGGGCTGGGCTTTATCCTCAGCCGCTTAGGTTAAGGGGAAGAGGGGGTTGTGATCTGGATCCTCCTGCTGCTGGCAAACTGCGCTAAGCTACAGCCTAGCTGCCGGGTTGAGGAGTTGGCTCCACTGCCCAGAGGGAGCTAGGAATCGAGCTGGAGAAGCAGCAAGGGAGAGGATGCAGCAATTTTTCCATTCCAATCTGGGGGTGGCGCTCTTGGGGAGCGGGCTCTTGGCGGCTTTGGTTGCCTGGGCCTTGGCGATTGAGATTGAAGAAGTAAAAGTGAAGCCCTCTTCCCCAGATCAGCCCCTTTCGGTCAGCCGCAAGGTGGACCTCATCGGACAGCAGGGGGGGCGCCGTCGTTGGCGACTCGTTGCCGAACAGGTGAAGCTGGCTGCTGGGCAGCAGGTGTTCGAGCAGGGAGCGCAGGGCTACTTCTATGGAGACAAGGTTGAGCGCGGGGAAGGGGTGCCGGAGCCATTTTTTGCTAGCAACGAGCAGATGACCTGGCGGGCCAAGCGGGCCCGCTACGACGCCACCGCCGACGAGCTGCACCTGGAGGAGGGGGTAGAGGTTAGAAGCAACGATGGCAGCTTGCTCCTGACCAGCGCCTTGAGGATTACCCCTGCAGAGCGCATAGAAGTGCCAGCGCCGTTTACTGTCAAAGGGCAGGAAATGGTGCTGCAAGGCCGCTCCGGCTCGTTTAACTTCCAATTTGCCCTCCTCAGGGCCGAGCAGGGCAAGCTCGTTGTCTTGTCTGCGGATGGCCCGGACGGTACCACCTCCACCACCATTACCGCTGACCAGATCACCTACAACCGCACCCAACAGGTGGCCGAGGGGAAAGGCAACCTGCGCATCCGCGAAGGCAGCCTCGAGATTCGCGCTCCCCAGGGTACCTACCTGCGCCAGCAGGCCCAGAGCATTCTCTCCGGCGGCGTGGTGTTGCAGGAGGTAGCCAGCGACACCAGTCGGGATCTCCTCTTGGCCGACCTGCGCTTGGCCCAGGTTGGCCCCCAGGCAACTCCAAGCCCCCAGGACCAGGAAGTCACCATCATTGCCGACCGTCTCACCTACGACCGCAACACGCAAATTGCCCGCGGGGAGGGCAACCTGGAAATTCAACAAGGGGAAACCACCATCCAGGCAGCTCAGGGCACCTACCGCCGCCGCGAATCCCAAAGCCTGCTGACGGGGGGAGTGACCCTGCGCGAGCCTGGGCGGGTGCTCACGGCCGCTCGCTTAGAGGGCAACCACCGCGACAAGATCTTCGTCTTTGAGGAAAATGTTCTCTACCAGCAGAGGGCCACCTCCCCACCGGCTGCCGGAGGCGGATCCCTGCTAGAGGAGCTGCGCCAGGCTGAAACGGAGGTGCGGGCCGCCCGCCTGGTTTACAACTCCCGCACGGGCACCTCGGAGTTCAGTGGGTCCGTCGAGTTTATCCAGCGGGGGCGTAAAGCCAAAGCCAACCGGGCCACCATCACCCCTGACAAGGTAGAGCTGTGGGGAGAGGTGGTGATCGAGCAGATCGAGGGAGACTGGCTGGCGCAGCGCCTACAAAACCCCGAGACCCAGGCCGATGTCGATCAACCGACGGTGATCTATGCCGATCGGGTGGAGATCGACCAGGCCAGCGGCGATGCCCGCTTCTTCGGCAATGTGGTAATCGTCCAGGCCAACCGCGCTATTGAGGGAGATCGGGCCGACTACTCTGACCAAGGGCAAATTTTCAAGATCGCCGCCGACCAGGCTCCCGTCCTCCTCTGCGATCGCGGCGAGCTCACTCCCGTTCCCCCCAAAACCAGTGAGGGTCTGCCCGGTCGCGATGCTCTGGATCAGATGTGCCGGGGCGCCAACCGCCTCAGCGGCAGGCTGGTCACCCTGAACTTGGAGCGGGATGAGTACACCGTCGAGGGGGACGAGCAGCAGCAGGGGATGGTTCAATTTCGCCTCACCGACGCCCTCTGAAGGGATCCAACCCTTGCCTGCCACTCGTCTGGGGCCGGCTAAGTTGCACGCCAGTCTGAGGGAATAAAGGCACATGCCCACCCAATTGACCAAAGGAAAACGGCACCAAGGCGCTGCTGGTAGGGGGAGCTTGTGGGGATCCCTAAAATTTGGGGGCTTTTTTTTGGAGTTTTATCTTTTTAAGGAGATGATCCGCCCCTTCTTCTTGGGGGTGGCGGGAGGCACGGTGATGATGCTGGGCAACCAGCTTTTTATCTACGCCGATTTGCTGGTGAAAAAAGGCGCCCCCCCCCTCACAATTTTGCACATTCTCCTTCTCAACCTGCCCGCTGTTTTGGTAGTTACCTTTCCCATTGCCGGCCTCTTTGCCACCCTGCTCACCCTGGGCAGGATGGGGGCCGACAGCGAGATCACCGCCCTGCGGGCTGCCGGGATCCCCTATCGCAAAGTGTTGCTTCCCGTGCTCTGCATTGGTCTTCTCATTAGTGGCTTAGCGCTCTTTACTAATGAGGTGATTGTGCCCCAGACTAACCAAAAAGTGAAGACTCTCAACACCAACCTTGTCCTGGCTCAGGATGCCCTTCCCTTTAGCCCAGGAGAGGTTGTCCGAGTAGACAGCGATCTCTGGTTTCATGTTGGATCAATTGACCCCAAGACCGGCTTGATGCACGATCTGCTGATTTTGGATCGCAAGGCTGAGACTGGCCACCTGCGCTACCCGCAAGTGATCTCGGCCCAAAGGGCGCAGCAGGTGGGCCAAGCGTGGCACCTGCAAGGGGTGGTGATCCGTCGCTATGACGAGCAGGGGCGCACCTACTACGAAGGCCAGGTGGCGGAGATGGAGCTCAACATTGTTAACCAGCTGGTGGGCTTGGTCTATGCCGAAAAGGTGCCCCAGGAGCAGCGGGCAGCGGAGCTGTGGGAGCAGTGCCAGCGCTACCGTCAGGAACAGCGCCCTCCTACCGATGTGGCCCGCTGTTTAACGGACTACCACCTCAAGTTTGCCATCCCCCTGGCCAGCTTTTTCGCCATCTTGGTGGCTGCGCCCCTGGGCCTGCAAACGGTGCGGCAGACCGGCCGCTACGGCAGCGTGGCGCTAGCGATTGTTCTGGTGTTTATTTACTATGTACTGATGAGCCTGGGACGAGCCATGGGTCGAGTTGGGCATATCGATCCCTGGCTGGCTGCCTGGTTGCCCAATATGATTTTCGGCGGGGTGGGCTTCTCTCTCCTGTGGCGGTTTTTACGGTGAGATCCGGCAACTTCCCACATGGCTTCAGCCCTTGGGCCAAGTGGTTGGCCCTTTGCTGGGGCAGCTCCCTGTGGGTGGGAATGGGGAGGGCGGTCTTTGCCCAGCCGGATCCCCTGCCCACCAAGATGGAGGGCTACCAGCACTTTTGGGCAGCGCAAGCGTCGGCCCAGCGGTTACAACCGGCTCACCGAGCTTCCAGCCCAGAATCGGTTGCTCCCCCTGGTGCCAGCCTGTTGGGGGATCCCATCACCCTAGCCGAGGCCCAATCCTTCTTGAGCGCGCCTGCGTTGCCTCTGGGTGCAGCAGCGGCCTCCTCCAGCTCTTGGAAGACACCTGCTGTCTCCTCGGGATCCCCTCCCGAAAAGGTGCTCACGCCGGAAGAGCGGAATCGGCAGCGGCTGCAACGGCTCTTGGCCGAGGGGGCAGCGGCCCACGCCCGGCGACAGGCACAACAGGCCCAGGCAACGCCGTCTTCCCGGCCCGCTTCATCGACAACGCCCACTGCAGCTGTTCCGACTCTGGACTCCCTTCGCTCCGCCCAGCCTGCAACTTCTCAAGCTGCTGACTTGCAGGTAGAAGAGCAACCTGGAGAGCGCCCTGACGAAACTAGGCGCTTGCCTGTTCCCACCCCAGGATCCCCTGTCGAGAGCATGGCCACTGCTCAGGGGCAAGAGAGGCCTGGTTCGGAAGAGGCGGCGCAGCGAATCCCGAGCTTGATCTCGCAAGCCGGCGGGAGCTGGAATTTGGGCGGCGCACCTGCTTCCACCGGCACTCAGATGGCAGCTCAAACCGGAACTGAGTCATTCACCCCCACTGCCGGATCTCTACTGGCTCCCCAGTTGTTGGAGCGGTTCCCCCTGTTGCGGGATCTGGGCGATCCTGCCACCGGCCCAGAAGCCGCTCCGCCTGCCAGCCAGGGATCCCAAATTCGTCAGCAACTGGCAGCCACTGCCCAACGGCAGATCCCTCTTGACCCGGATCAAGTCAATGTCAGTGGGGATGTACTCAGCTACATTGCCGAACAAGACCTGGGCATTGCTGAGGGAAACGCCCAGATCCAGTTGGCCGACGGCACCCGCATCACTGGCGAGCGGCTGTTGTTTTACCGGCGGGAACGGCGTCTGCGCAGCGAGGGCCCTTTTCGCATGGAGTGGCCCCCCGGACCCCAGGGGCGCGGGATCCGGCAAATCGAAGGGCAAAACCTAGATCTGGACATCCCCAGGCGGTCTGCCCAATTTGAAAACTCGCTGGTGATCCTGCCGGGGGAGGAGCCGGGTACCAAGGTTTTTGTGCGCAGCCAAGAGACCACCGCCCTGCTGGGAGAGCGGATCTTCTTCAAGAAGGCTACCATCACCACTTCGCCCGAGCCGCCCATTACCTACTACGTGCAAGGGGATCGGGTGGAGGTGTTTCCTGACGATCAGGTTATCGTTTACGACGCCCGCGTCTTTGCCGGCGGCGAGCTGACTGAAGAGGGCAACCTGCGGGCTGGCCTGCAGATTGCCTATCTTCCCCTCTTCATCTACAGCCTGCGGGATCACCAATGGGTGCTGCCGGGGCGCAGCGAGGCGGAAGGGGTGTTTGTCAAGTCCAGTTGGGCCTACCGCTTCAACGAGTACAACTTCGGCGGCCTGCGGCTGGATCTCCTGCAGAAGAAAGGCCTGGGCATCGGCTTTCTACACGACTACATTCTCCCCATCCCCGACAGCGTCAACTACGGGCGAGCCCAGTTTTACCTGGTAACCGAAGCCGACCAGCAGCGTTTTTCCAGCCGTTTCCGCCTCGACCACAACTTTGACTTCTACGCTGCCAACCTCCTCGGCCAAGCAGGCCAACTGCGGGGCCAGCTCAACCTCAACCTAGACAACACCTACCGTCCTGCTGGCGGGCGCAACGACAACGCCGACCTCCGCCTCAACGCCACCTTTCAGGGGGATCTCTCCACCACCACCCTCAACATCAACCGCAGCGGATCCCAGGAAAACGGCACCTATAGCTTTCCCCTCACCCTCAGCCACACCCAGCGCTACGGGGGCGTGCCTTGGCTGCAGTCGGATCTGCGCTTGGACTACAACCAGCGGGTAAGCGTCAAAGATGGGCCAGATTTTGCCGACGCACGGCTGACCCTGGGTGCCCAACTCACCCCCCCTGGCTGGGGCGGCACCTACCGCCTGACCTACCGCAGCTACAGCAGTTCCAATGGCGACACCGAGCCGCGCCGCAATTTTGAGCTGGCCTTTAGCGCCGATCCCCTTCGCCTTACCCCCGATATCTTCCTTAACAGTGCTTTCACCTTCACTCAGGAGCAACAGCCAGCTCAGGCGGGGGGATCCCAGCTCCACTTCTTCAATCGCTACGAGCTGCGCTCCAGCCTTCAGTTCACTGACATACAACCGGCTCCCTGGATAACCTTTGCACCCGGCTCTATCGATTACACCCAGGTCCTCTACTCCACTCCCGACCAGGAATCCAGCCTCAGCTTCAACCCCCGCCTCAGCCTCAAGCCCGCCGACTGGAGCACCATTGACCTGCGGTATAGCCGCACCTTCTACGGCAACAATTCTGCCCCTTTTCAAACCCTTTCTGTCAGCCCCAAGGATGTGGATCGCCTCAATGCCAGCATTAGCTTCTTCACCCCCCGCAACTTCTTGCTCAACGTGCCCCCTGGCTACCTTGCCTTTGAAGATGACTTGCCGGGGGAGCTGCCCATAGCCCTGACTTTCCCCGACGACACGCCGGAGGACTTGGAAGCGATTGCCTCCCGCAACTTGCAGGAGCTGCAGGCGGAAGTAAAAAACCTGTTGCGCTTCGACACCACCCTTGGCTACGACTTTGTCGCTCAAAAGTGGGATACCCTCAACGCCAACTTTACTTGGAACACCACTCCTGAGCTGTTCAACGTCCAGGTGCAAACGTCCTACGACCTCAACAAAGGGCAGTTGCAGCCAATTCGTCTAGAATACCGGGGGCGCAGCAGTACCACCTTCAACCGAGAGCAACGCTCGGGTCTGGACAGCTATGAGCCAGGGATCAGCTACGCGCTGCAGGCAGTTTACGATCCGCAGCTAGGCCAGTTCTCTACCTATGGCCTGGAGTTGGATGCAACCCTTGGCACGCAGTGGCAAAACCACTGGCGGCTCCGCCTGGGCCTAACGGAGGCAGGGATCCGCCGCATTGAGGTGCGCCGCGACCTGCGGGATCTCGAGCTGCGCTTGGCCTACGATCCCATGGCGGCGTCGCTGCGCCTAGAAGGAATCCTGGTGGCCTTTCCCAGCCGCCCCCTGGGCCTAACCCAGGAGCGGGGAGAGTTGCAACTGACCTCGCCACTGGGCGCCTTCAGTCTAGATAGCTTGGGGCAGTGAGCCAGGCAGGTTACGGGGGTTGACGGAAGCAGCAGGGAATTGGCTTCGGCTACACTGGAGGGCCGACGGCTCTTTTTCCTCAGCAGCGCTCAGCTCCTATGGCCAGGATCAACGACCATTTCCTCAAGCTCAAGGCTGGCTATCTCTTTCCCGAGATTGCCCGGCGGGTACAGGCCTTTGCCGCCGCCCATCCCGAAGCTCAGATCATCAAGATGGGCATTGGCGATGTTACCGAGCCGCTGCCGGAGGCCTGCCGGATGGCCATGATCCGGGCCGTGGAGGAGATGGGGGATCGGGCTACCTTCCGCGGCTACGGCCCAGAACAGGGCTACGAGTGGCTGCGCCAAGCCATTGCCCAGCATGACTTTCAGGCCCGTGGCTGCGACATCGACGCTTCTGAGATCTTTATTTCCGACGGCTCCAAGTGCGACTGCGCCAACATCCTCGATATTCTCGGCCACGACAACACCATTGCCATTACGGATCCCGTCTATCCGGTTTACGTGGACACCAACGTGATGGCCGGCCACACGGGGCCGGCCAACGAGCGGGGTGAATACGAGGGCCTGGTCTATCTGCCGCTGACCGCAGAAAACCACTTTACTGCCAGCCTGCCCGAGCAAAAAGTTGATGTCATCTACCTCTGCTTTCCCAACAACCCCACCGGCGCGGTAGCAACCCGGGAGCATCTGCAGGCCTGGGTGGACTATGCCCGCGCCCACAACTCGCTCATCCTCTTTGATGCCGCCTACGAGGCCTACATTACGGAGCCTGGGATCCCCCACTCCATCTACGAGATCCCAGGGGCAAGGGAATGCGCCATTGAGTTCCGCTCCTTTTCCAAGACAGCCGGCTTTACCGGCACCCGCTGCGCCTTTACAGTGGTGCCCAAGTCGCTGCGGGGCCAGGCTGCCGATGGCTCCTGGGTCGATCTCTGGAGCCTGTGGTATCGCCGCCAGTCCACCAAGTTCAACGGCGTGGCCTACATTGTGCAGCGGGGGGCCGAGGCCGTCTATTCTGAGGCAGGGCAAGCCCAGGTGCGGGCTTTGGTGCAGTTTTACCTGGAGAATGCCCGCATCATTCGCGAGCAGCTTGCCAAAGCCGGCATCCAGGCCTACGGTGGCGTCAACGCTCCCTATGTCTGGGTAAAGGCTCCGGAGGGACTGAGCAGTTGGGAGTTTTTCGACAAGCTGCTGCACACCTGCCATGTGGTGGGAACTCCCGGATCTGGCTTTGGCAGCGCTGGCGAGGGCTATCTGCGCCTGTCGGCTTTTAACAGCCGCGCCAACGTAGAAGAAGCCATGCGTCGCATTGTTCGCGTGTTCGGCAGCTAAGCAGCCGGGGCCATAGCCTGGGAGCGGTTGCCAAGGCCCCCAGTTGGGGTGGTGGAAGGGATCCCTTCTGTGGGATGCTACAGACAGAAACAGGCTAGGGGAGGAACCAGGCCTTGCGGGTGGGGATCATCGGCACTGGCTACGCCGCTCGCTCACGGGCAGAAGCCTTGCGCAAAGATGGACAGGTGCAGATTGTGGCAGTTGCTGGCCGAACGCCCGAGCGGAGTGCTGCTTTTGCCGCTGAGTTGGGGGCTGCTGCCTATTCCGACTGGTCTTCCCTGTTTTGCGAGCAGCAGCTGGATTTGGTGTTTGTTAGCACCATCAATCGGGATCACGCGGCCATTGCCCGTGCCGCTCTGGAGGCCGGGATCCACACTGTTGTGGAATATCCCCTCGCCCTCAGCGTTGCCGAAGCTCGCTCGCTGGTGCAATTGGCAGCGGAGCGGCAGCTGCTGCTGCACGTGGAGCACATTGAGCTCCTCAGCGGCGTTCACCAGCTGCTGAGACGGGAGCTGCCAGGGCTGGGCAAGTTGTTTGCCGTTCGCTACCTTACTCTTACTGCCGCCCACCCTGCCCCCGACCGCTGGACTTATCGGCCGGAGCTGTTTGGCTTCCCCCTCATGGGGGCTGTCTCCCGCATCCACCGCCTGGTGGACTTGTTGGGAAAGGTCGAGCGGGTGAGCTGCCAGCTGCGCTATGAGGGCCCAGACTTGCCCCACCGCTACAACAGTTGCTACTGCACCGCCCAACTGAGTTTTGCCAATGGGCTACTGGCCGTGTTGACCTATGGCAAAGGGGATTCCCTGTGGTGTTCCCAGCGCCTGTTGGAGTTCCATGGCCAGCGAGGCGGCTTGCTGATCAACGGCGAAGAGGCAATGCTGTTGCGCCCCGGCAGCGCCCACCCCTTGCAGACCGGATCCCGCCACAGCTTGTTTGAGCAAGATACCCGCCTGGTGCTGGCTCACCTGCGCTGCGGCAGTCCTCTCTACGTGGATACTGAGAAAATGCTCCACGCCCTGGCTGTGGCCGAGGCCGCCGAGCACTCTGCCCAGGCTCAGCAGGTTGTCCGCGTCCAGGATTAGATCCCAGGGAGGTTGCTGGCAGCAGGCAGGGTTACGGCCCCCTTTTCTGGCAGATGTTGCCACCTAGAGTGCCTGTGTGCGCCAGTGGAAAGTGCCGCTCCAACAGAGCCGGGATCTCTTGCGAAGAAACGCCGCTGTAGCGAGCCTTGTCGGGCAGGAACACCACGTTCGGCCCCCGCTTGCAGTTCTTCAGGCAGCCCACCCCCTGCACGCGGATGCCCTCATAGACTGCTAGGTAAGTCTGCAGAGCCTGCATCACCTCCAGCGCCCCCCGCCGACAGCAGTCGGACTTCTGGCAGACCAAGACGACCCCTTGCCTCTTTTCCTTTGATTCTGGAGCAGCTTTTGGGGGAGATATGGCTGGGATCCGAACCACACGGTAGAGCACCCATTTCTCTCGCCCCTTCAGCAGATTCACTTCCCGCTCCCCCGCAATCTGCACCCTATCCCCCGGCTTGAGGCTGCGGTAGAGCTCAGAGCGCAGCGGCTTGGGGATCTTGCCGGCAAACACTTCCGAGCCGACCTGCCAGCGCAGGTACTTGAGCTGGCCATCCTTATCAGGAAGAAATCCCAAAAAATAGCCCTCCGCCTCAAAGGGGATCCTTTGCTTAGCCAACTTGCCCACCTTCTCCCCGACCCTCCCTGCTCAAGCGCCAACAAGCTTCCAGCTCTCCCAGCAACTCTTGCCGCCGCGCCATATGCTGCCGGATAACACTGCGCACCTGCAACAGGGCCAGAGGCGTGTCCACCTGCACCTGCAAATGGCCCTCTTTCGTACAAACCGCCGGGATCCCCAACTCCACCAGCCGCCGCCCAATGCGCCAGCGTTCCCCTAAGGGGATCTGCAAACAATAGCCGCCCTCAAAAGATCCAGGGCTCATGGCTAGGAGCAAAACCTCGGCAAATCAATCTAAACCCAATCAAGCAGTAATGATATAAATTTTCAACAAATGCTTACAAAAATAAGCCCCCAGGCCTAAGGACAGGTCACCTGGCCGGCAAACCTGCCCCCGATCCTGACTAGGCTCTGCCGTCCATTAAGCCAAACACTAGGCTGTCGTTGGCTAGGAAGTGGTTGAGGTGGAAGGCGCGGTCCTCTGTCTTGAGCAGAATCTGCTCGTAGAGGTAGCGGGTGGCGCGATCCCCTAGGCTTTCCGCTTGGGCGGCTTGGCGCCGCAGCAGATCGATAATGGCCTGCTCCGCTGCCAGATCGTTCTTCAACATTTGCCGAGCCTCGAAAGCACCATCCGGCTCAGGGGTAAAACAGCAGAGCTTGGCCAAGCTGCTGAAGGTGGCCACTGGCACACCTCCCAAGCCTGCGAGGCGCTCTCCCAGGTCGTGGACGTGCTCCCTCGTCTGCTCGTAGTGCTCCTTGAACAGTTGGTGTAGCGGGTAGAACTCAGTGCCCTCCACCACGAAGTGATGCTTTTGGTACTGCAGGCACAGCCCCTGAAAGCTGGCCAGGAGAGTGTTCATCCCTTCACAGATGGGCTGGGTCACTTCGGGGCCAAGGAGGATGGGGTTGTCACGTACGCTGTTGAAGGCCTGGCGCAAAGTTGAGGTTTCAGACATAGAGCTTCTCCAAAATAAAAGGGCTAATCCCTCAGCCTACTCGACTGGGCAGATCCGGGAGCTCTTGGCACCCTCTTTGTCCCAGCATAGTCCAGCCTCATATTTCTTGTGAATAGCTCTCAATAAAGTGTTAGTTCCTAGACCGCTGCCGTCTCCCCCAGGATCTACACTGGGAGGGGGTGTCAGCTCAATAACTCCCTAGCGAAGGGACAGAACATGTCTGCAGCAGGGCCGGAAAACCACTCTTGGGTAGAAAAGCTCATTCACTTAACCCAGCGGGCAATTGGGCGGGCCGCAGCGAAGCGGCAGGAATCCTGGGATTGGGCCAGCCAGCTGGTCAAGGAAAGTCTTCTGGAAGCAGAGGCAGAAATGGGCCACTGCAATGTCCTGGTGATTGGCAAAAGCGGGGTGGGCAAAAGCACTTTAGTCAACGCGGTGTTTAAAGACGAGCTGGCCCGCACCGGTGTCGGCAGCCCTGTTACCCGCCACATTCGCAAATACTCGAAGCAGGGTTGCCCAATTACCATCTACGATACACCTGGTCTGGAGTTGGCGGGAGACCAGAATATCCAGGTTCGGCTCGAGGTGTCCCAGCTCATTGACGAGCTGCGCCTCAAGGATCCCGAACATCACATCCACATTGTCTGGTATTGCATCCACCACGAACTGAAGCGGCTGGAGGAAACCGAGCGTGAGTGGCTGAGAGAGTTAGAACTCAAAGATGTACCGGTCATCTTAGTCTTGACCCAATGCCTGGAATACCCCAATCCCGAAGAGAGCGAGTTTTTCCAGTATTTGCAGCACCAGAACCTGCCTGTTCGCTACATCGTTCCTCTCCTGGCCCGTGAAAAAGTTATTAACCGGCACCTCACCATCCCCGCCCACGGACTGGAGCACCTGATTGGCTGTACCTCGGAGCTGCTGCCCGAGGCTGCACGTCTTGCCTTTATCCGGCAGCAGTTGCTGCGGGTGGATCTCAAGGCCGATGCTGCCTTTAAGTATGTATCGGGCTATGTGGCCAGCGCAGCGTTCATCGGCGCCGCACCCCTTCCTTTTGCCGATGCCCCTCTACTGGCAGCAGCACAAGTGGGCATGATTGCCAATATCAGCTTTATCTTCGGCTATAAAGCCTCCCCTTCTTTTTACTACTCTTTGATGGCGGCTTTGGCAGGGATTGGAGGTGCAGTGGTGACCGGTCGGACCATTGTCTCGAACTTGCTGAAGATGATTCCTGGCGCGGGATCCCTTGTGGGCGGCCTCATCCAGTCCACCACAGCGGCTACCCTAACCCTTTCCCTGGGCCTGGCCTATATCGAGCTTATGAAGGCTATTGCCCGCGCCGAAATCCAAGGGATCCAGCTTTCCCAAGCCCAGATGCAAGAGATCTTTGTGCGCGAGTACCGAGAATATGCCGCTTCGGGACGCAAAACCCTCAAATAGGAGTGGACATTGGATCTGATTCTGGAGCAGGGGAAGGCTGCAGGGCCTCGAACCCAAAGGAGCCATTGACTAGGTACAAGGGGCGGCCTTTCACTTCTTCAAAAATGCGGCCCAGATACTCTCCAATCACGCCCAGGCTAATCAACTGGATCCCACCTAAAAATAAGATCATTACCGCCAAAGAGGCGTAGCCGGGCACATCGGATCCAAACAGCAAGGTACGGACAACCAGGAAAAGACCATACAGCAGAGCCGCCAGCGAGATCCCCAAGCCCAGATAGCTCCACACCCGCAGCGGCCAAGAGCTAAAAGAGGTAATGCCTTCTATGGCCAGGTTCCACAGCCGCCAGTAGTTCCACTGGCTCCTGCCGCGAAAGCGGGGGGCGCGGTCGTAAAAAATGGCCGTCTGCCGGTAGCCCACCCAGGCGAAGATCCCTTTCATAAAGCGGGTGCGCTCCCGCAGTTGCTTAATGGCGTCTACCACCTGACGATCCAATAGCCGAAAATCCCCCGTATTGCGCGGGATCGGCACCTGGCTGAGCTGGTCAATCACCCAGTAAAACCCGTTGGCTGTCAGGCGTTTTAGCCAGCTTTCCCCTCGGCGGCTGCGGCGCACAGCGTACACCACCTGGTACCCCTGCCGCCACAGCTGCAGCATCTCCGGGATCAGCTCTGGTGGGTCTTGCAGGTCGGCATCGATGGGAACAACGGCTCTGCCGGAGGCATAATCCAGACCCGCTGTGAGGGCAATCTCCTTGCCAAAACAGCGGGAAAGGTTGACCACCTTGATGCGGGGATCCTGGCGATGGAAGGCAATGAGCTTTTCCAGCGTGTCGTCCTGGCTGCCGTCGTTAACACAGATAATCTCGTAGGGGATCCCTAGAGGATCCAAGGTAAGTCGCAGGCGCTCGAACAGAGGATCCAGGTTGTCTGCCTCATTTTTGCAGGGGATGACAACCGAGAGCTCAGGAGTAACGGGGGACATGGGGCAAAAGGTAGGGATCCCTTTCGAAGGTGGACTTTAAACCCCTGTTGCCGCTTTGTCTTCGGACTCCTCTCTAGGGGGGCTCTTGATCCAACTGTGGTAGAGGAATCTTCATAGGCGTAACTCCCCCTAAAGCTTAATCTTGCCACCAGCTGGATAAGTCTAATTTAGGACAGGGATGAAAGCTTGTCCAACCAAGCTTGCCGGGCAAGCTGAGGATCAAACCCCTGCCCTTACTGGCTTGCCGACATCTCGGCCACAAGGGAGCGCAGCTCGTCTTCCGAAAAGTAGTAGACCTTGTTGCAGAATTGGCAAACTACCTCCGCTCCCTTGTCGGTTTGAATCATATCCATAAGCTCATCCCGTCCTAGCAGGCGCAGCGCCCCCTTCACTCGCTCGGAATTGCACGGGCAATGGAAGCGGACAGGAAGCCTCTCCGGCACTAGCGTTAGATCTAAGTCGCCTAGCCAAATTTCCAACAACTCCCGCAACCCCTCACCGCGGGCCAGCCGGGGGCTAAATTCTCCCACCTGGGTTAAACGCGCCTCCATCTCCGAGATCAAGCTGGCTGGTGCCCCTGGCAGAAGCTGCACCAGTACTCCCGCGGCAGCGCGCACCCGTTGGGAATCAAGGTTTACCCCAAGCAGGACTGCCGAGGGGATCTGCTCAGAGGAAGTGAGGTAGTAGCTAACATCATCTCCCACCTCTCCCGAAACCAGCTCCACGGTGCTGGTATAGGGCTGGCCGTAGCCTAAGTCCCGCACGATGTGCAAATAGCCGTAGCGCCCAACCGCCTGGCCCACGTCCAACTTGCTTTCAGGGGTGAGGGGAAGCTCAATGGCCGGATTGCTCACGTAGCCGCGTACTGTACCGTCCACGCCGGCATCAACGTGAATGCCACCAAGGGGGCCATCGCCCCTGATCTGCAAGCTAACCCGGGCTTGGGGTTCCTTCAGGTCAGCCGCTAACAGCAGGGCTGCACTCATGGCTCGCCCCAAGGCCACCGTGGCTACGTAGGAGAGCTTGTGCCGCTCCCTCGCTTCCCGGACTGCCTGGGTGGAAACAACACTCACCACACGAATTTTGCCTTCTGCCGCCGTACCTCGGATCAGGTAATCCGAAGGAGAGGGGGGAGGACTTTGCCCTTGCGCTGATCCAGAGGCACCTTTCATTGCAACCTCGATACTCCTCTAAGGGGCCAGCTTGCCGGGATCCCCTGGCGGCTGACTAGAGAGCCTCGCTGCAACTTCCTAGAAGTCGGAGCCAGCTTGTTCTATACCCCCATCATAGGCGGCTTATCCCCCTGCCTACTAGCCAGCGGCTGGCACCCCTTCAGCAGCTCCTAGCCCCTCCAGTGCAGCTACGGCAAAGAGAGTTTGCAATTTTCCCCTCTCCTTGTGGGGTGTGCCATCTTGGAAGATCCAAGCCAATCCACCACGACCCCACCCCTCTTGGCCTTCTTTTTGGGTGACTGCTTCATGTTGGCTAACCTCACTGCCCATCTCTTGCACCATGCGGCCAAGCGCCGCTGGCAAGAACGCGCTTACAGCCGATTTTTGCAGGACTGGCGCCGGCAAGTAGTACTGCTGCGCCGCCAGCGGGCCGGAGAATTCGGCCAACCGCTAGGGGATCCCTCCTGTGTTTTTAGCGCCCGCTCAGCCTGGTTGCGCTGCGCTGTCAACCCCCAGGGGCCTTGCCAGGGCTGCCCCCACTACTTACCTCTTATCCCTCCAGCGCCAGCTGCCCGCCACGGCAGGCCGGAGTAGTTGCAGGAGCCAAGTCAAGGCTTTGCCGCAAGGCGCGGCTCCCTCCTTAGGGCTCTGCAGGGCTGGCGCTAGGAGGGTGTCACTCTCTTCTCGAAACCGCAGCTCGGGGTTCTGCAAGGCTCTCAAGCCTCTTTTCTGTGTCACAATAAAAGGACGATAATTCCATCGGCAAAGGCGAGATTCATGGCCCTCCACCTTTCGGCAGAGCACCTTCGCGCCATCCGCCAGCACGGCGAACAAGCCTTCCCCGACGAGGGCTGTGGCATTTTAATTGGCAAGCTCAACGGATCCGACAAGGTCGTCTACGAGCTTTGGCCAGTGGCCAACAGCTGGCAGCGGGCCGAAAACCCCTTGGCGGATGGGGAATCCAGCCGCCGCCGTTTCCTAATTGAGCCAGCTGACTTCAAGCAAGCCAGCGACCATGCTCTGGCCAAGGGCCTAGGGATCCTGGGCACCTACCACTCCCATCCCAATCACCCCGCCATCCCCTCCGAGTTTGACCGACAGCACGCTTTTCCTTGGGGCTTTTCCTGCGTAATTGTAAGCGTGCACAACGGCAAGGCAGGGGAGGTGGCAAGCTGGGTTTTGGATGAGCAGGAACAACCTCAGCAGGAGCCAATCCAGGTTTGGGCAGAGGCACCCCCTGCCTTGGCTTGGGCCTTGGCCAGCTAGAGCCAGCCGTTGGCAGCCCTCCCCAGCGGAATCTTGACTAATGGGTGCGGGGGGGCGAGGGTCGGAAAAGGCGCTAGTCTGGACTGGAGAGGTGACGTGACTACCAAGTAGGTTGGCCTGCTGGGCCCAAAGCCTCAAGAGTTAACTCGAGATTGCTAGAGTCCTTCCCCAAACTCCTATGGCAACCAAGATCTTGATCCCTGCCCCCTTGCGGCCTTACACCGATAACCTGGAAGCGGTTGAAGTCGAAGGCAGCAGCGTTGGCGAAGTGATGCGCAACCTAATTACCCGCTACGGCGAGCTCAAGCGCCACCTCTACACGGAGGACGGCAAGTTGCGTAACTTCGTCAACATCTACCTCAATGACGAGGATGTGCGCAACTTAGCCCAGGGCGAGGACACTCCTGTAGGCGAAAAGGCTGTCATTAGCATCGTTCCTGCCATTGCTGGAGGGTTGTGACTATGTTGAACCTAGACACTAGCCAAGTCACTCTCTCCCGCGAGGAGATGGAGCGGTTTTCCCGCCATCTGATCCTGCCGGAGGTGGGCCTAGAAGGACAGAAGCGGCTAAAGGCGGGCAAGGTGTTGTGCATTGGCACAGGGGGTCTTGGCTCGCCCCTGTTGCTCTACTTGGCTGCAGCCGGCGTGGGGCGGATTGGCATTGTTGATTTTGATGTCGTGGATGTGTCCAACCTGCAGCGGCAGGTAATCCATGGCACTTCCTGGGTGGGCAAGCCCAAGGTGGAATCGGCCAAAAACCGTATCCTCGAGATCAACCCCTACTGCCAGGTGGACGTTTACAACACTGCCCTGAAGGCTGACAATGCCCTAGAGCTGTTTGCTGAATACGACGTGATTGTCGACGGCACCGATAACTTTCCCACCCGCTACCTGGTCAACGACGCTTGCGTTTTGACGGGCAAGCCCAACGTCTACGGCTCTATCTTCCGTTTCGAGGGGCAGGCAACCGTTTTCAATTACGAGGGCGGTCCCAACTACCGCGACCTCTACCCTGAACCCCCCCCACCAGGTTTGGTGCCCTCCTGTGCGGAAGGGGGGGTGTTGGGGATCCTACCTGGCATCATTGGCCTCATCCAGGCCACTGAGACTGTGAAAATCCTGCTGGGTATCGGCACAACGCTCAGTGGGCGGCTCCTTCTTTACGATGCCCTCAAGATGACCTTCCGCGAGCTAAAGCTGCGCAAGAATCCTGCCACCCCGCCCATCACCCAGCTTATAGACTACGAGCAGTTCTGCGGCATCCCGCAGGCGCGGGCTGCAGAACAGACGGAGATCCCCGAGATTACGGTGGACGAGCTGAAAGCCTGGATGGACGCCGGTAAGGCTTTTGTGCTGGTAGATGTGCGCAATCCCAGCGAGTGGGAGATTGGCCGGATTCCAGGCGCCCACCTGATCCCTTTACCCCAGATTGAAAACGGGGATGGGGTGGAGCAGGTGCGTCGGCTCCTAAACGGCTCAGAGCTCGTTGTCCACTGTAAGAGCGGGGCGCGCTCGGCCAAAGCCTTGAAGATCCTCAAGGCGGCCGGGATCGAGGGGAAAAACCTGCGCGGTGGTATCCTCGCCTGGGCTGCAGCCTACGATCCCTCTATTCCAAAGTACTAGGTCCTAGAAGTCCTGAAGGCGTCGGCCTGGGGTTTCTCCTCTAGCTACAGCTTCTTCCATGAGCACCCCTCTACCACTAGAGACAGAGACCCTCTTCCACTCCATTCCCGAGGCCCTGGAAGACCTTAGAGGGGGCCGCATGGTCATCGTGGTCGATGACGAAAATCGGGAAAACGAAGGGGATCTCATCTGTGCGGCTCAGTTTGCCACGCCAGAGGTCATCAACTTCATGGCCACCCATGGGCGGGGCCTCATTTGCCTAGCCATGCAGGGATCCCGCCTTGACGAGCTGAAGATCCCGCTGATGGTGGGGCAAAGCACCGACAGTCAGCAGACTGCCTTTACGGTCAGCATCGATGCTGGGCCAGAGTTAGGGGTTTCTACGGGCATCTCCGCTGCCGATCGCGCTCGGACCATCCAGGCAGCCATCCATCCCCGTACGCGACCGGAAGACCTGCGCCGACCGGGGCATGTCTTTCCGTTGCGGGCGCGGGAGGGTGGGGTGCTCAAGCGAGCTGGGCACACCGAGGCAGCGGTGGATTTGGCCCTGTTGGCAGGGCTTTACCCAGCGGGAGTGCTCTGCGAGATCCAAAACCCCGATGGCTCCATGGCTCGCTTGCCCCAGTTGGTTGAGTTTGCCCGCAAGCACCGTCTCAAAATCATCACCATTGCCCATCTCATTGAGTACCGCCTGCGCACGGAGCGGTTGGTCCAGCGGGGGGCTACCGCCACCCTGCCTACGGAGTTCGGCCAGTTTCAGGTCTACGGCTACCGCGACACCCTCAACCAGGTAGAACACCTGGCGTTGGTGAAAGGGGATCCAGCCCAATTTGCCGCTGAGCCCGTTCTGGTGCGCGTGCAGGCAGAGTGCCCCCTGGGGGATGCGCTGGGATCCCTGCGCTGCGATTGTCGTCGTCAACTAACTGCTGCCCTGAAAATGATTAACCACCAGGGCAAGGGAGTGCTGGTGTACCTGCGCCGACCAGAGCTTAGCCTCATCGAGCAAATTCAGTTGTATGCCCGTCAAGATCTGGGGCTAGCCGAAACTGCGCCGCCAGCAGCGATGGATCTGCGCGATTACGGCATCGGCGCCCAGATTCTGCGGGATGTGGGGGTGCGGAAGATGCGTCTTATCAGCAACACCTCCCGCCACATCAGTGGCTTGAAAGGGTTTGGCCTAGAGGTAGCTGAACGAGTGCCCCTGCTGCTAGAGGAGTCGGATCTCAATTTGCACCTGGAGCCGTCCTGTTCGCTTACTGGAAAATCTGAGCCGCAGCTCCACTCCCGTCTAGGACGGTAGAGCATTCCAGAACAGAGGCCGCTCCCGAGGTCAAAAGCGCTTGAAAAGCCCTAGGCGGAGGAGCTTCCGGCAGCAGCTACTTTGGCCTCAACCTGGCCTCTGAGGTATCCTGCAGCCGCAGGGAGGGGCGGTGAGGGAGCTTTTCAAAAGGGCTTGCCTGCAGCTGCCAGAAAGATCCCGCTGGCACCTACCCGAGAACGGCTCTAGAGGGGGAGGGATCCCCGCTCCTAGCCAGAGGGCCGCCCCTATAAAGGTCTCCTCTTGTTACAGACAATTCAGAATCGTTACAATGATTAACAGACTCTCCCAGAGCAGGTTTCCTCTATGACACTTCTCCAGCGGCTTCCCCTGCTGCTAGCTTCCCTCCTACGTCAGGACAGCGTTGCCCAGCGGTGGTCCCAGTTGGGCTGGACGGTCCTGCGGGTGGTGGCAGGGCTATTCATGATCCACAACGGCCTTGACAAGCTGGCGGACATCGAAGGGTTTGCAACGGCTTACGTAGAAGTCATTGGTTTGCCCTTCCCAATCTTTTTCTCCTATGTAGCCGCCTACACTGAGCTAATTGCAGCCCCTCTGGTGGCCTTGGGCTTGTTCACGCGGCCTGCTGCCTTGAGCTTGGTGGCCACAATGGCGGTGGCCATGTTTCACCACATCAAAGTAGCCGGCTTCAGCATTCCCTACCTGGAGCTATCGGCCATTTATGCAGCCATCTTCTTGGCCTTTGCGGTAAATGGCGGCGGCTGGTTTTCAGGGGATCAGCTTTTGGTGAAGGCAATTGAAGCGTGGCTAAACCGCAGCAGCCGAGAGAAGCTGGAGAGCTTGCAGTCTTCCTTACAAGCGGCTACCGAGCAAGTGGAGAGCGAAGCCGCTCAGCCCCCTCGCTCTTGAGCTGCCCTGGAACTTGCCCCTCCTTTGGGAGAGAGGCCAGGGGTCGGCACAGAGCGCTGCGGCTAAGCGCGACGGGCAGCCCGCTCCATCAGGCATTGATGGGTAGCGCGCACAGGCTCGCCTGGCTTGGGCTGTCGCTGCACATAGGTGCCATCGGGACGCAGCTCCCACGCCTGCCGGTTGTCCCTTAGGCAGATGTCCAAGATTACCTTTAGCTCCTGCTTCAACACCGGATCCTCCACGGGGGCGACCACTTCGACGCGGCGATCCAGGTTGCGGGTCATGTAGTCGGCGCTGCCAATGAAGTATTCTTCCTGGCCATTGTTGTAGAAGTAAAAAATGCGGGAGTGCTCCAAAAAGCGCCCGATGATGCTGATGACGCGGATGCGCTCGCTTAAACCCTGGATCCCGGGCCTCAGGCAGCACATGCCGCGCACAATGAGATCGATCTCCACCCCTGCCTGGCTAGCCTCGTAGAGCAGCCGGATCATTTCCGGGTCGGTGAGGGAGTTAATCTTGACGATGATCCGCCCTTGGCCCCCCGCCTGAGCGTGCTGCATCTCGCGGCGAATGAGGGCTTCCATTCCCTGGCGCAGAGTGCGGGGAGCTACCAGGAGCTTGCGGAAGTGCCGCTGCCGCGAGTAGCCGGTTAGCACATTAAACAACTCGGTAACATCGTTGCAGAGAGTCTCATCGCAGGTAAACAGGCCTAGGTCGGTGTAGATACGCGCAGTTTTGGGGTTGTAGTTGCCGGTGCCGATGTGGACGTAGCGGCGCAGGGCTCCCTCCTCTTCCCGCACCACCAAGGCCAGCTTGCAGTGGATCTTCAGCCCTGGTAGGCCATAGGCCACATGGACCCCGGCTTTCTCCAGCTTCTTGGCCCAGAGGATGTTGTTTTCCTCGTCGAAACGGGCTTTGAGTTCCACCAAAGCGGCTACCTGCTTGCCGTTTTCGGCAGCCTGGATGAGGGATCCCACCACCGAGGAGTCACCGGAGGTGCGGTAGAGGGTTTGCTTGATGGTGAGCACCTGGGGATCGTTGGCCGCTTCCTCCAAAAATCGTCCGACACTGGCGGTAAAAGACTCGTAGGGGTGGTGCACCAGCAGATCCCCTTCCCGGATGACCGCGAAAATATCCACCGGCTCCTCCCTCACCGAAGTGGTGTGTAAGCGAGGGGGCGTGACGGGTCGCCAGGGCGGATCCTTCAAGTCGGGCCGGTCTAGGTCAAGAAACGCCATTAGCCCGCCCAGGTTGAGAAGGCCATCCACTTCGTACACCAAGTCAGCATCCAAATGGAGCTCCTCACACAGCCGCTGGCGAATGGCAGGGGGCATCGACTTGGCAATCTCCATGCGCACCACCGAGCCAAAGCGGCGCTTGCGCAGCTCTTCCTGAATGGCCGCGAGCAGATCGTCGGCCTCGTCCTCTTGGATTTCCAGATCGGCGTCGCGGGTGATGCGGAAGGGATGGTACTCCAGCACCTCCATGCCCACAAACAGCGCTTCCAGATGGTGGGCAATCACCTGCTCCAGGGGGACAAAGCTTACCCCATCCCGCAGGGGCACAAAGCGGGGCAGGGTGTTGGGCACTTTGACGCGGGCAAAATGCTCCTTGCCCGTTTCTGGATCCCGCACCACCACCGCCAGGTTAAGGCTGAGGTTGGAGATATAGGGGAAAGGATGACCTGGATCCACCGCCAGGGGGGTGAGCACGGGAAACAGGCGGCGATCAAAATACTCCCGCAGTTCCTGCCGCTCTGACTCCGACAGGTCGCTGAAGTTGCGGATGTGAATGCCTTGCTCTGCCAGCTTGGGCACTAACTCTTGTCGAAAGCACTCGTGCAGCTTGTGAAGCAGGGGGCGCAGGTGCTCAGAAATCTGGCGCAATTGCTGCTGGGGCGTGAGGCCATCGGGGGTTGGTAGCAGCACGCCTGTTTCCAACTGACGGCGGATCACCGCTACCCGCACCATAAAGAATTCGTCCAGATTGCTCTCGAAGATAGCCAGAAACTTCAGCCGCTCCAAGAGAGGGGTGCGCTCGTCCAGGGCCTCGTGTAACACCCGGGCGTTGAACTCAATCCAACTGAGCTCGCGGTTAAAGTAATGCTCAGGCAGGGCATAGCCCTCTTTGATGGGCGCAGCTGGGGGGCACCCTATCCCATCGGGGTGGCGGGGCGACAGGGAGGAGTCCGTGTCCTTGGAGCGCGGAGTCATGCTGGCAGAGATCTGGGTTGCCTCAAAGCGTCAACAACGGCTGGAGCCGCCCCAATCCTATCCTGCTGGGTTCTGCTGGGAGGAAGCAGAAGGGTTCAAAACAGGCTTGGGCGGGCGCTCTGGCAACAGCCCCTGAGGGCGGGTAAGAAGAATCACCTGGAGCAGGATCCCGATGAGCAGAATGCGCAAGGGGCCGGCCCGCGTAGCCCACTGGGGCGGCAGGCGATTGGTGAACAGCTCACTGGCCGACCACACTCCCCAAATAGCCAGCGCCCCCAGCAGAGCGCCGCGGTTGTTGCCGCTGCCCCCGGCAATCAACATCACCCAGACAATGAAGGTAGCAAACTCCGGCTGAAAGGCTTCCGGGCTGATGAAGTTGACAAAGTGGGCATAGAGCGCCCCCGCCAACCCCATGAGCATGGATCCCAGGACAAACGCCTGCAGGCGAAACTGGAGGACATCTTTGCCGGCAGCCAGGGCTGCTGGCTCGTCCTCGCGGATAGCCCGCAGCACCCGTCCCCAAGGGGAGCGATAGGCCCGTTCGCTTAACCAGTAGACGCCTGCCAACACCAAGAGCACCAAGCCTAGGTACAGCAGCGTATCCTGCCCCGGGATCCAACCGCGAAAGGGCCGGGGGATGCGGGTAATACCGCGTACGCCGTTGGTTAGCCAGCCCTCGTTTTTTAAGATTTGGCCAATAATCTCGGCAATGCCAATGGTGGCAATGGCCAGGTAGTCAGAGCGCAGCTTCAGGGTAATCAAGCCAATCAAAAAAGCAATTGCTCCCGCCACCACCGCTGCTACCGCAAAGCCCACCCAAAAGGGGAGCGCGAAGCCCCCCAGGTGTTCAGGGGTCGGTGGTGTCGTGACAATAGCGCTGGCGTAGGCCCCCACGGCAAAAAAGGCCCCCACGCCAATGTTGAACATGCCAGCGTAGCCCCACTGGATGTTGAGGCCCAGCACCAGTACGCCGTAGATCCCGACCAGGATCAAGAAGAAAATGGCATAGCTCAGCATCAGGCTCGCCCCCCCAAGAGCCCAGTAGGCCGGAAGATCAGCAGCAGTACCAGGATGGCGAAGGCCACCCCTGTCTTGTAGGCGGGGCTAATGACCAAGGTAGAGAACTCCTCCGCCAAGCCAATCACTAACCCCCCCGCAATGGCGCCGTAGGGGCGACCAATGCCGCCGAGGATGGCTGCGGCAAAAACGGGCAATAACAGTCGCCAGCCCATCGTGGGGTGGAGTCGGGTGTCGAGGCCGAGAAAGATGCCTGCCAAACAGGCCAAAGCCCCCCCGATGGCCCAGGTCCAGAGAATAGTCTGCTCCGTATCGATGCCAGTTACCTTGGCCAAGTCAAAATTGTCGGCCATGGCCCGCATTGCCTTGCCCACCCGCGTGTGCTGCAAAAACAAGTGCAGGGCCACCACCAGCAGCGCCGTTCCCACTAAAATCACCAGCCAGTCCGGCTTAATGCGCAGCCCACCCAGCTCCCAGGGGACTTGGATACCCCGGCGATACACCTGGTTGTTGGGTCCCCAGAGAATCTGCACCAGACTGCGCAAAATCAGGGCGGTGCCAAAGGAGGAGATGAGCAAAATAACGGGGGCCTCCCGGCGTAGGCGGCGATAGACCAATTGGTCGATCCCCACCGCGCACAGCACCGTGGCCAAGGCGGCCGGGATCCAACTGATCCCCAAAGGCCAGCCCCAGCCAACAAAGGTTAGGGCAAAATAGGCCCCCAAGGTCATCAGATCCCCGTGGGCAAAGTTGGCAAAGCGCAAAATGCCAAACGTCAGCGACACCCCAATGGCCCCTAGGGCGTAGATGCTGCCTAGGACAAGGCCGTAAACGAACAGTTGCAACAGTTGCTCCACACCTGTGCCTGCCATACCTTGCCCTGATGATGCCACGGGTTTGCCGCCAGCGGGATGCGGCAGGGTAGAGCTAGGGTAGGAGAAAGCCCATAAGAGAGATCCATGCAGCCCCCCTCTTCCCAGATCCTAGGGTGGCTAGTGGTTTTGGCCCTGCTGAGCGCTGCCTGTGGCGGGCCGGAGAGGGATCCCGAGGCCCCGCGCCAGCCTATCTCCACCCCCCAGTTGATTTACGAAGACATCACCCTCACCCAGGCCCAGCCTGACGGTGGCTTACTGTGGCGCTTGCGGGCACGCCTAGCCAAATACGAGCCTCCCTCGCCCGAGGGCACCCCCGTGCAGTTGGGATCCGCCCATTTGGAGGCTATCGAAGGAGAGTTTTTTGACGAAGATGACCGCGCTATTCGCGTCCGGGCCCAGCAGGGATCCGCCTACCCCAGCCAACGGCGCTTGGAATTGAGGGGACAAGTCGAGGTGGAATCCGAGCGGGATAACCTGCGCCTGCAGGCAGAGCGGCTGCAATGGCTGCCAGAACAGCGCCTCCTCGAAGCTGAGGGTCAGGTGCAGGTGGAGCTGCTGGACGGCCAGGGATCCCTGTGGGGGGATTGCTTGCGCATCGACTTTGGCCAAGCGCAGATGCAGTTGGAAAACCGGGATCCCACTCAACCTGTACGGGCAGAATATCAGGATCCAAAGCTGGAGCTGGCTGCTAGCCGTTTCTGGTGGCAATTTGGCAGGAAGGAAGTGCGGGCCCTGGGAGCCGTAGAGGTATATGCCCCCCAGCAAGACGTGCGCCTTAGCGGCGAGGAATTGTGGGCTCCCCTGCCTCTAACTGAGTTGCGCCTGCGGGGCAATGGGAAAGCCAGAATTGCCCGCGCTAGCGGGGAGGGGTTCCTCCAGGCCCAGGAGATCCGTTGGCGCGTCGGCTCCACCCAACTGCAAGCTCTGGGCAAGGTGCGCTACCGCCAGCCTGGCCAGGCTTTTACCGTGAGTGGCGACAGGGGCTTCCTGGACTGGCAGACCAACACTGTCCGGATGCAAGGCAACAGCCAAACCCATCTCACCCTGCCCTGAGGGCCAAAAGGCAGGCGGGAGCATGTCAGGATAGATAGAAGAACCCTCTGGGGTGGGTTGCGGTGAGGTTTCCAGAAATGGCGGAGATCCCTGTGGGGGAGCGTCCTAACATCCTGCTGATTGTCCTCGATACCCAGCGGGCGGATCGTCTCTCTTGCTACTGGTCGGAGGAAGAGCGGGCTTGCCAAGTGCCCACGAGCCCCAACCTGGATCGGCTGGCTGCAGAATCCACCCTCTTCGAGCGGGCCATTGCCCCTGCCCAGTGGACGATCCCCTCCCACGCCTCCCTGTTTACAGGAGAGTACCCCAGCACCCACCAGATCGTTCAGGCAGACCTAGAGCTAAGTCCTGCTCTACCCACCTTGGCGGAGCTGCTGAAGCGGGTTGGCTACACCACCGTGGGCTTTTGCAACAACCCCCTAGTGGGGATCCTGAAAAACGGCCTGCGGCGCGGCTTTGACACCTTCTACAACTACGGCGGGGCTCTACCCACCCGCCCCCCCGAGGGCAACCCTCTGCCCGCTCCCCTCAACCACTGGCTGGCCGCCTACACCCAGTTTTGGCGCCGCCTCTCCTACCCCGTGCAAAATGCCTTTGCTCGCTCCGACGCCCTGTTTCAGTTGGCGCTGCACCCCTGGTTTGCCTCCCTCTGGACCCGCCTGATGAACTTCAAGGGCAACACTGCCGCCTCCATTGCCGACCTCAATCGCTACTTACAGCAAATGGCCCGCCGGCCGGCGGGGGCGCCCCCCTTTTTTTGCTTTGTCAACCTCATGGAGACCCACCTGCCCTACTGGCCGCCGGAGCCTTTTGTGCAGAAATACGCTCCCTACTTCAAGAGCAACCGGGAGGCGCGGGATTTCCTGCGCCAGTACAACGCTGAGCCCTACCGCTGGATGGCACCCCTGCCGCAGCCGCTTTCTCCCCTGCAGGCGCGGGTGCTGCGGGACATCTACGATGCCGAAGTAGCCTACCAGGATTACCTGCTGGGATCTGTCTTCGCCACCCTGCGCCAAACCGGCCTGGAGCAGAACACTCTGCTAGCCATCGTTGCCGACCACGGCGAGGGCCTAGGGGAGCACGATTTCGTCGGCCACGCCTTTGTGGTATACGAAGAGCTCATCCGCGTGCCCCTGATCCTGCACTACCCCGGCTACTTTCCCTCAGGAAAGCGGGTGGCCACCCCTGTTTCCACCCGCCGCCTCTTCCATACCCTCTTGGAAGCTGCCGGCTTCCGCCCCAGCCTCTCCCTAGCTGACGGCACCCCTCGGGCTAGCCTCCGGCTCCGCCGCGAGATTGCCCGCCTTAGCCTCAGCCGTACTCTAGCGGGAGAGGATCCTGAGCAAGGAGTGGTGCTTAGCGAGGCTTTCCCACCGCAGATTCTCCTCCGGGCCATGGAAAGCCGCAACGACAGCCTCTTGCAGGCCCGCGCCTGTTACGCCACCCGCCGCGCTCTCTATGAGGGAGTGATTAAGCTCATCCAAACGGGGGAGGACGCTAGCCTCTACAACCTAGGGCAGGATCCGGGGGAGCAGCGGGATCTGCTCTTGGCCGAGCCTGGGGCTCCGGAGGTGGGATCCCTTTCTCCCCAAGCTTGGCTGGTTCGCCTGCAACAAGGGCTAAGGCGGTGGCTGGAGTGGGCTGAATCGCGCCGCCCCAGCTTGGCCCCCCGCAAAGTGGACACGGAAAGCGATGCGGACTTGCTGCGGCGGATGCAGGAACTGGGCTACCTGGAGTAGGGCTACTCTAGATCTCCTTTTTCCCCCCAGTGATCCCGGAGGTAGCTGCTGAGATCGTAAACATCAGTTTCCTCGGGATCCGGCACTGGCCAATCCTCGTTTTGCCCACCGATGATGACGCGGGTGAGACCAATGTATTCCAAGCTGAGGGTGCGCAGGGCATTGATCAACACGTCCAGCGCCATGGCATCGGCAGTGCCTAGGTCAAACCAGCAGCGGGCCCACTTGCCCTTCTCCTCAAGGGATCCCATGTTGTGCATTAGCGAGGTCACCGGAGCCAAGTCACTGGGATACTCCAGATAGCTGAGATCCGTCTCAGCCTCCTGGACCACCAGGCGTTCGGCGTTAAATCCTCCCAGCTTGCCCAGCACGTACCACGATTCCAACACTTCCCGAAGATACTCCAGCTCCGCGGGCACGGGGGGCTCGGCAAACTCAAACCAAATCCAGAGGTTGCCTGGATCGCACTCCCGAAACTCCACTTGCATGGATAGTTTCTCTCGTACAAGCCAACTCTCTATCCTAAATCTGGCTCTTTCCCCAAGCGGGGCAGCCTCCTTTTGGCTGAGCAACTTTCCCCCCTGGGAAGTTCCTTGCCTCAAAGGCCTGCCTTTGCCTAGCCCGGGATGGCAAGATCCCCAAGGAAGCCAAAGCATCCTATACTATTGCGGCTGTCGCCCTTGCAAGGAAGCTGCCGCCTATGTCTGAACTTCTCCCCTTGCCCTCGCTCCACAACCAGGTGGCCGTAGTTACTGGAGCCAGCCGCGGCATTGGCCGGGCCATTGCCCTTCATTTGGGGGCCATTGGCGCTAAGGTAGTTGTCAACTACGCCCACTCCGCTGCCGAGGCCGAGGCGCTGGTGCAGGAGATTGCCGCCCTGGGGGGGGAAGGAATGGCCGTGGCCGCCGATGTCTCCCAGGCTGTAGAAGTGGAGCAGCTCTTTGAACAGGTGATGGAGCGCTGGGGCCGGGTGGACGTGCTGGTAAACAATGCCGGTATCACCCGCGATGCCCTCTTGCTGCGCCTAAAGCCGGAAGACTGGCAGGCGGTGCTGGATCTCAACCTCACGGGGGTCTTCCTCTGCCTGAAGGCAGCCGCCAAGATCATGGTCAAGCAGCGGCAGGGACGCATCATCAACATCACCTCGGTGGTGGGCTTGGTGGGCAACGCTGGCCAGGCTAACTACAGCGCTGCTAAAGCAGGGGTAATTGGTCTAACCAAGACAGCAGCCCGCGAGCTGGCCAGCCGCAACATCACCGTCAATGCCGTTGCCCCTGGCTTTATCACCACCCAGATGACAGAAAAGCTGGATCCCGGCCCCATTCTGGCCCAGATCCCCCTGGGACGACTGGGATCCCCAGCCGAAGTAGCGGGGCTGGTGCGCTTTTTGGCGGCTGACCCAGCGGCGGCCTACATCACGGGGCAAGTCTTTGCCATTGACGGGGGCATGGTGATGAGCTAAAGCTGTTCCGGCTCTCCCAGGCCCCAGGGACACCCAGGGTCAGGTGGGTGGCCTAGCAGGCAATCTCCCTCAGCGCTGCCTCTGCCGTGGGGCTAGGCAGGTTCCCTCTTCCTCCCTGCTCTTGCCGGCGAGCGGGGCAGAGTTACCAGAAAGCGCCGTAAGGCCCTGCCCTTTAGGGCAGGGATAAAGGACTCCGTCCCGCTACGCGATAAGGCGCCGCATGTTGTTTTATCGTATTGAGCCCGTGATAAAATGGTAGCA